>ERZ780226.91-NODE-91-length-86502-cov-10.308281_pt1 | contig 86502 bp, 81 predicted proteins | sample MGYA00511165_ERZ780226 | MGnify/ENA primary metagenome ERZ780226 (study PRJEB29588, sample SAMEA2152373) | human gut metagenome | biome: human gut; feature: human-associated habitat; material: faeces | place: Denmark | collected 2008/2010 ...
AGTTGGAATGAACTTTATTAATCTTTTTGATAAGGTTAATTATACAGGAGATAGTCTGTATGATATTTCGTGTGTTTGATAATGTTGTAATAATAGCACATGAATAATTGATTTGTTATTAAGTAAAGAGCACCGCCGTGATGTTTTCTCACGGCGGTGTTTTTATAGGTAATATAAAATTTTAAAAATTTGTGACTTCGAGATGCAAAACGCAATAGTTTTTCGCTTTAAACGGATTTTGCCGTTAAATAGATTTGAGCAGCTTTTTAAGATTTGCCAAAGCGTGCGGAACGCCCTTTGCAATTTTTCCGATTCCTTTTGCCGTTCCTTTGCCGTCAAAAATCATCAAAAGTCCGTCAGCCATGTCTTCTGAAAACAGTCCGTTGCTCATGGTTATAAAGTTCCTGACAGGCGTTTGCATGGTGGCAGAAGCTATCATTCCGGCATTTACATCCTTGCTGTTGTCGGCAATAAATTCAGCCGTTTTGCAAATTGCTTTTGCAAAGCCTTTATCCGACATATCACTTATGGTTGTGTTATAATCGCTTTTTTCTTTGTGCGGAGTGAGGGGAAGCTCTTTTCCGTAAACCTTTTTAAATTCATCATCACCGATTTTGTTCGGTTCAGTGCCGAAATATGCTTTTATTTCAGAGTAATCCGGCATTACGGAGTTGTCAAATCCCTCTGCAACAAGCTTTATTCTTTGAACTATATCGCGCGAAGATGTGCCTATCGCAACAGTATACTCGCCGTTTTCAACACACCAATCGTTCGCGGCGGTATTATAAAATGCAAAGGCTCTTTCATCAAGCGTAACGGTGACAGATTTCTTTTCGCCTTTGTTTAAGCTGACCTTGGCAAAGCCCTTGAGCTCTTTCGGCGCTCTGTAAATTTTTGTGTCGCCCTTTTCAATATACACCTGTGCAATTTCGGCACCGTCAAATTCTCCTGTATTTTTTATGCTGAAAGTAACGTCAATGCTCTCGCCCGGGTGAATTTTCTTTTTGCTGAGTTTGGCTTTTGAGTATTCAAAATTTGTGTACGAAAGACCGTAGCCAAACGGGAAACGAACTTTTTTCTGCGCCTTGTCATAATAACGGTAGCCTATATAGATGCTCTCTTTATAAATTACGTCTTTTTGCGGCAGAGCAAAGTTGCCGTATGACGGGTTGTCGCTGCCTTTCATGGGGTAAGTTTCGGCAAGCTTTCCGCAGGGGCATTTTATGCCTGCTATTATATCTGCAAGTGCGGACGCGCCCGCCTGACCTGCAAGGTAAGTGTTGATTATGCCTTTAACTCTGTTATACCACGGCATTTCAACAGGTGACCCGCCCGCGAGAACAACAACGATGTTGGGGTTCACTTTATAAACGGCTTCAACAAGTGCATCGTGAACCTCGGGCAGTTCCATATGCTTTCTGTCAAATCCCTCGGATTCATATTCCTCCGTAAGGCCTATAAACAAAAGCGCAATGTCCGCACTTTTTGCGGCCGCAACGGCTTCGTCAATAAGGGGCTTAATTTCTTTAGGCTTAGTCTTTTTGTTATATCCCTTTGCATATTTAACTTTGTAGCCGAGTTTTATAAGGCTGTCAAAAGCATTTTCTTTTTTTGTCGGGTTAACAAGCGAACTGCCTGCGCCCTGATACCTCGGGTCAACAGCCATTTCGCCTATAACGGCGACCGATTTGCTTTTATCAGAGAGGGGAAGAATGTTGCCCTCATTCTTTAAAAGCGTTATTGAGCCGAGCGCAACTTCTTTTGCAATGGCATGATGGGCGTTTGCAAAATACGGCTTTTTCTCGATTTTTGCGGCATTCAAAATAATTTCTATAAGTCTGTCAACGGCATTATTGAGTACATCTTCGCTCAATTCGCCGGATTTAACCGCGTCAACGATTTTTTTATCGTTATATCCGCCGGAGTACGGCATTTCGAGGTCGTTACCGTTTTTGAGGCCTTCAACTCTTTGGTTAACCGCGCCCCAGTCGCTGACTACCGCACCCTCAAAGCCCCATTCGTCTCTTAAAATGTCATTTTGAAGGTATTGATTTTCGGAGCAATAAACACCGTTGAGCTTGTTGTAGGCGTTCATAACCATTGTTGGCTGAGCCTTTTTAACGGCAATTTCAAATGCTCTTAAATATATTTCTCTGAGCGCGCGTTCGTCAACAATGCTGTTGCCTGTCATCCTGTCCGTTTCTTGGCTGTTTGCGGCAAAGTGCTTCAGTGCCGTGCCTATTCCCTTGGACTGAACGCCGTCTATAAACGAAGCCGCAAGCTCACCCGCAAGGCATGGATCTTCGGAGAAATACTCAAAGTTTCTGCCGCAAAGAGGGGAGCGCTTCATGTTTGTGCCGGGACCCAAAAGCACCGCTACTTCTTCTTGAATACATTCTTCGCCGAGCGTTTCGCCCATTTTATAAAGGAGCTCTTTATCCCATGAGCAGGCTGTTGTGACCGCAGTCGGGAAGCATGTGGCGGGATAGCTGTTGCCTATGCCGACTTTTTTGTTTTCGGCATTTTGCTTGCGAAGACCGTGAGGTCCGTCACAGACCATTATCTTTTGAATACCGAGTCTGTCAACGGATTTCAAATGCCAAAAGTCCGCGCCGGAGCAAAGGCTCGCTTTTTCTTCCAACGTCATTTTTGAAATAAGTTCCTGATGTTTCATAAGATACCTCCGTTAATCAAGCGTGGTGCTGTCCGAATCCATACCGAGAATTTTGTCTGCATCGGCAGAAGTCGGCTCGTCAATATTTTTAAGCTTTTTGCGTATAATGTCGTTCCTCTTTTTTGCGTCGTCAAGCGTTCTGCCCGCTTCTTCAATTTTTTTGCCTGCCTTTTCGAGCACAACGCCGAATTTTTCATACTGCGCCTTAGTCACGGCAAGCAGCTGGCGGACTTCGTTTGCTTTTTCGTTTATTGCCACTGCTTTAAATCCCATAGAAAGTGAGTTTAAAAGCGCGGTTACGGTCGTGGGACCCGCAATCATAATGTTATATTCGCTTTGGAGGCGTTCGGCTATTCCCGTTCTCGAAGACGCGATTTCGGCATACAGCCCCTCGGTTGCAAGATAAAGAATTGCAAACGGCGTTGTCACGGGGATATTTATGTATTTTGCAACTTCTTTTGCTTCACTCAAAACTCTTTCTTCAAGAGCCTTTCGTGCGGCTTTGAGTGCGTCTGCGTCGGCTTTGTCTGCCGCGTCGCAGAGTCTCACATAGTCCTCCATCGGGAATTTTGAATCTATCGGCAGATAGACGTCCTTGGACGAATCGCCGGACGGTATCTTTACGGCAAATTCAACTCTTTTTTGAGAGCCCTCAACAGAAGCAAAGTTTTTGACATACATATTAGGTATCGTCTGGTCAAGTATGCCCTCAAGCTGAATTTCTGCCCATGTGCCCCTTGCTTTTACATTTGTCAAAACCCTGTTGAGAGTTGAAACATTGTTGGTTACGCCGTTTGAAAGCTCCTTCATCTCACCGAGAGATTTATATACGTTCTCAAGCTGCTGTGAAACGGTTTTAAACGAAGAATCAAGTCTTGTTGCAAGCGTTTCATTGAGTTTTTCATCAACAGTCGCACGCATTTGGTCGAGTTTTTTTTCGTTGCTCTCCTGCATTTTTGATATGGCGGCTTCAATCACGCGGCTCTGCTTTTCGTTTTGAGACAGGGTGCTGTCTTTTATTGAGTTTAAAGAGCTTGTGATGTTTTCATTGAGTTTTATAAGGTTTTCGTAGTTGGCGTTTGTCATTTTTGTGAGCGAATCCGCCATTGTGCCGAGGCTCTTTGACATTTCATCAACCACTCTGTTTTGAAAGCCCGCCGTTTCGCGCCTGTTGCGCTCAAATTCGTTCGATAAATTTTTTGAAATGCTCTCGTTTTGAAATTTAAGCTCTGTGAGCATATCGGTGGTTTTTGTATCTTTGTCTTTTTTCTTTATTGCTAAAAGCATTGATAAAACAATAATCAGCAAAATAATAATTATCGCCGATAAAACATATGTAATAATTTCCAAATGTACTTCCTCCTTATTCTGTTTAATTATAACACAAAAATTTATTAAATAATATATTGCCGCAGCTAAAATTTATATGGATTTTTTTGTAACTATTTGCTATAATAAAAAGAGATTTTTTCAGAGGTAATTATAATGAATAAAAAAATAGTTGCTTTATTGGTTTTGATTTGCCTTTTGGCAGGCGTTTTGAGCGCCTGCGGCAAAGATAAAGAGATAAATATAATATATCCAATAGTTTCGGACCCCGAATGTGTTGACCCGCAGATTGCAGAAACCGATTCCGCAAAGCTCATAGTGCAAAACTGTATGGAGGGTCTTGTCCGCATAGGTTCTGACGGCAAAATTTTGCCCGGCGTCGCCGAAAAGTGGGAGGTATCCGAAGACGGTCTGACATATACTTTTCATTTAAGAAGCGACACAAACTGGCAGACGCTTCGCTCGCATAAAAATGTTTTGGGTGAGGATTACGCAGAAAAATTCAACACAAAAGTTACTGCGCAGGATATTGTTTTCGGCATAAGGCGTGCGCTCAGACCCGAAACAAAGGCAGAGGACGCATATCTGCTTTTCCCGATAAAAAATGCCGAGAAAGTCTACGAAGGCTCGGCAAATGAAAAAAATCTCGGTATCAGCGCACCCGATGACAGCACCGTTGTCATTGAGCTTCAAAGGGCGTATCCCGATTTGTTAAGGGTTTTAACCTACCCGATGTGTATGCCCTGCAACGAAGAATTTTTTGAGGCAACCGGCGCAAAATACGGCTTAGAGCTTAAATATACCCTCTGCAACGGCCCGTTTTATATAGGTAAATGGGTATCCGACGGCTCGCTGACTCTTTATAAAAACGAGGGCTACAAGGGCAGTGCCGCAGTCGGCGCACAGGCGGTTTATCTTAACATAAATGCCAACGAACAGCAGCGTATATCAAAGTTTAATCAGGGCGATTACAATGTTATCTCGCTCACCGCCGAGCAATACGGCAGCATTAAAAAAAGTGATGAAATAAACGTTCTGAGCAGCAATAACATCACCGAGGCATTTATTTTTAATTTTAACGATAAATATCTTTCAAACGATAACATAAGAAAAGCTCTTATACACGCAACCGATGTGTCGGATTTTTCAAAGGACGGAAACACAAACCTGTGTAAAGGGCTTGTTCCGGATTCATGCAGATGGGGCGAGAGCAGCTACCGCGACACGGTGGGCAAGGTCAATTTGCCCGTATACAGTGCAGATACTGCATCAAACTACTTTAAAAAGGGTCTTGATGAGCTTGATACGACAAATATCAGCGTCACGATACTTTGCCCCGAAAAATACAGAAATTCCACAATCAGAGCTATTCAGAGGTGGGAGGAAGTCTTTGGGCTTTCAATAACCGTCAGCGTTAAAGCGACGGAACATGAAGACATTGAAAAAGCCGTTGCAGACGGCGATTACCAGATTGCGCTGTATTCTCTTGCGGCGGACGATGACAGTGCTCTTAAATTTTTGAACAGATTTAATTCGCAATCCGATGATAATTTTGCAAAATTTGAAGATGCGGATTATGACAAACTGATTTCGGACTGCATGTCGCAAAGCGCGGGGGAGGATATTTGCTCATCTTGTAAATACGCCGAGCAATTCTTGATAAATAACGGAATTGTTTACCCCGTATTTTATGAAAGCGGCTATATAGCTTTTTCAGGTGATGCTAACGGTGTTTATGCCATAGCAGGTTTGACAGTGCCCGATTTTTCTTTGAGAAAGGCGGCAAAACAATGAAAATGAAAGGCAACAAAATTTTGTTTTCGCTGTTTTTGCTTCTATCTGTTTCGGTTATGGCGATGATATTTTATTTTTCCGCTCAGTGGGCAGATTCGTCGGAGCAGGAGAGTGTGTCACTTTATGATTTGTTTTTGCGATACACTCATCTCGATCTTGTTTCGCACAATGCGTTTAGAAAAATGGCTCACTTCAGCGAATTTGCCGCTTTGGGCTTTTGCTTTTGCGGATGCGGATATTTCTTTTCTTCGGAGCTGCATCCCTTAATTTCGGCTGCGGCATGCGCCGTATATGCGCTAAGCGATGAAGTCCATCAAATTTTTGTGCCGGGCAGAGCGTGCAGAATTTTTGACGTTTTTGTTGATTCCTGCGGCGCGTCATTCGGAATACTCATATTTCTTTTAATCACTTTGTTGATTATAAAAATAAAGGATAAGCGGAGGATGCTTTTATGAAAATTAAAAAAGCAATAAGTTTTGTTATGGCGGTTGTCTTGCTCTTTTCCGTCGGTGTGAGCGTATTCGCTTCGGATAATTTGGAGGTTAAAAGCGGCAGCATGAAGATAATAAATATGAATGTTGACGGACTTCCGATACCCTCGTTTTTGTCGTCGGTCAAAAAAAGTCCCATAGCCTCGGCAAATGCGATAATTGATTTTTTGAACGGATATGACGCCGACCTCGTTATGATGCAGGAGAATTTCGGTCTTTATCCCTATTATCAAAAAAAACTTGCCTATGATAACATAACGGGATTTGTAGGCGGCACGGGGGTAGGCGACGGGCTCGGCATAGCCTCAAAATATTCTCTTTATAATGTTAAGCATATCCCGTGGGACACTGCCTGCGGCATACTCAACTGCGGCTCTGACGAACTCACGCCCAAGGGCTTTATGGTTGCAACGGCAGAGATAGCCGACGGAGTGTATATAGATGTTTATACTATCCATGCCGACGCGAATGAGGACGACGGCTCTCTCAAAGCAAAGGTCGAGCAATTTGACCAGCTTTGCGATTATATAGATACATATTCAAAAGACCGAGCCGTAATTGTAACAGGCGATTTTAACTCCAATTTCACATTGGTTCTCGGCGATGTATTAAGAGAAAAATTTGTTGCTTGCGGTTTTAAAGACACATGGGTTGAGGTTTGTAATGACGGCAACTATAATTTCACCTATGACGAAATGTATGAAAAATACCACACAGATTATTGGGGTCATTATGACGGACTTGAAAAAATGTTTTACAGAGGCACCGACACACTGACTCTTGAAGCAAAATCTCACGAATACGTATTCTGTACGGTAGAGAATACCGAGGGGCAAACGGTCAATGCCGCAGACCATGCGGCTTCGGTTGTTGAGATGACCTATACCGTCACAGAAACCAAAACACCCGATACTCCTTTAGAAAAAGAACAGGCAATGAGCGTGACCGAGCTGTGTGAAAAAGCAGTGAAGTATTTATTCAAAGCGTTAAAGCTCATTATCTCTCAAATTCCCGGGCTTATCAAAGGCGATATAGACATAGGCTGGGGCAAATAAAATATCCGAAACCTACACAAAAGCGGTTGACCTTTTTATCGGGTCAACCGCTTAAAATTTTATTCTATATATCCCTCTATCGGCGTCAGATACATATTGTCATCGGTTACCTGTTTATATCTTTCACCGTCGTATTTATCGCTCCAGCCGTTTTGAGCTTTGTATATTTCACCTGTTTCACTGTCATAAACTCTTTCGTAGCCGAGAGTTGCGTCGCTTTGTTTTTGACTTATTATGTCGGTGCTTTTGTTTCTGCTTTCCCATGATGACATAAAGCCGTCCATAATTTGATTAAAGTTTTGGCTTATTTTAAGAGCCTGAGAGACTTTCTCATTGCTCGCGCGGTTTGTTGCGCTTACAAAACTGTCCGAGTATTTGAGCGTTTTCATGCACTCCGTGAGCAAATTCTCCCACTCGATAAATGTGTCCTTTACCGCAGTGATTGCCATAACGTTATAAGCCATGTAATATCCTCCGTCTACGGTTTGCAGCTGATAACCGACAACATTGCCGTTTGATATGGAGTAACTGCCGAAGTCAACCACACTTGCGGAGAACAGACCCTCGCCTTGCTTTCCGCCGTCGCTAAACGTTGCACGCAAAAGCTCATCGCCGAGAGCATATGATTTTAAATTGCTGTTTGAGCTGAATCTGTCGGTTACTGTAAAATCGGCATATTTCGGAAAAGTAAATCCCGCATATGTTGAATCGATTTTTGAGGCAAAGTTGCCGTATTCAGAGAAAATTTTAAAAAAATTCTCCGTGGACGGTTTAGACAGCACCGGTGCGTTTGCATAAAGCGCGGCTTGCGTGTTGCCCATTTTATAAAGGCTTTGCCACGCCTCTTTGCCCGCCTGTGAGTGAAGCAAACATTCGGCTTTGAGCAAAACAAACATACCGTTGAGCGGCTCGTTCGGGTCGCTTATGCGTATTGTGTGATAAATGTTTGTACTGCCTGTCGTGACTTTCCAGCCTTTAGGTATTTTTATGCTGAAGTCGCTGTTGCTGAATATCTCGGTTTCGGCTTTTGCGGCGGATGTCTTGACAATATTCACTTTTTCTTCCGTTCGGTCAGTGCTTTGCTGTGAGGTGTTGCCGTTATTTGCGGTGCCGCTGTCCGAACCTTTTGTGCAAGAGCAAAGGCAAATCAACATGGTTAAAATTAAGATAACCGAAAAAATCCTTTTCATATATTTATCCACCCTTTAAAACATAACCGACCGCACATCATTACTGATGCGTGGCCGGCTTTTTATTATCAGTCTTCTATTGCCGCCTTTTGGCTGTTAATTTCTTTAAATATCTTCATGTCAAACTTAGGCGTTCTGTCATAACAGTAAAGACCGTTCTGCTCCTGCTCAACGTCGTAAAGCTGAGTGTAGCAAAGACCGAGCATTTGGTCGTTGTTAAGAAGCGCCTCGGTAAGACCTTTATAACGCTCAATAAATTCCTTTTCGGTTTTGGGCGCGTTGCCGTAGCCCCATGAGTTGTCAACATTGCTCAAAGACCATTTGATTCCGCCGTATTCGCTTACAAATGTCGGCTGACCCTTTGTATATTTCTGAATGTGGTCAAATCTGTCGTGAAGTTCACCGGTTTCCATAAGCTTGTCATAGTTGTTTTTAAACATTGCAACATTCTGCTCATAGTCGTGAACATCAAATATATCTGTTTTAACGTGGAAGTTACCGCTTGTGTCTATGCAGGGACGGGTGTTGTCAAGAGCCTTTGTGCAGTCATAAACCGCTGCAAGAACGTCGTCATACTGCTTTCTGCCATTGACATCCCACGTCTCGTTAAACGGACACCAGCCGATGATTGCCGGGTGGTTAAAGTCTCTTTCAACCTCTTCGAGCCATTCGGGCAAAATTGTGAATACGGATTCGGGCTTTGAATGGTCAAGTCCCCAGTTCGGGTATTCGCCCCAAACGAGATAACCCATTTTATCACAGTGATATAAAAATCTCGGCTCAAAGATTTTTTCGTGAAGTCTTGCGCCGTTAAATCCCGCGTCAAGAGAAATCTGTATGTCGTGAATGAGTGCGTCCTCATTGGGAGCGGTGTAAATACCGTCGGGATAAAAGCCCTGGTCAAGCACAAGGCGCTGGAACACGGATTTGCCGTTAAGCCTGAACTTCATTCCGTCAAGGCGAACACTGCGAAGGCCGAAATAGCTTTTAACCTCATCTTCTCCGAATTTAAGCTCAAGGTCATAAAGCTGACCGTCGCCGACATTCCAAAGATGCTTTTCTTTAAGGTCAAGGTGAAGGCTGACGCTGCCGCCCTCGGACGAAGCGCTTGCCGCACCCATTATTTTGCCGTCAAAAAGCGCAATCGCCTCAAATTTACCCTCGCCGACAACTGTTGCGTTTATGTCTAGCGAGCCGTTTTCGGCATTGGGGTAATACTTAACATTATTTACATATGTTTTAGGCGTTGCCTCAATCCATACCGTCTGCCAAATGCCCGTTGTGCGGGTATAGAAGCAGTCGTGAGAAGCGTAATCATATGACTGTTTGCCGCCGGACTGCAGCGGATCTCTTGTGTCATCCTTTGCATAAACGGTGATTGTTATGGGCTCGGGCTTTATAAATGGCGTTATATCGATAAAAAACGATGAATAGCCGCCCTTATGTCTGCCTGCAAACTGACCGTCAACATATACCTTTGTTATATAATCGCACGCGCCGAAGTGGAGCACCACGCGCTTGTCGAGGTATCTCTCGGGCAGAGTGATTGTTTTTCTGTACCATACTCCGCGTATGAAGTCTGTGTTGCCGATGCCGGAGAGCTTGCTTTCCGGGCAAAACGGAACAATGATTTTTTTGTCAAAAACCGATGAATCTTTATAAAATCCTTTTTCTTCACCGCTGTTTTCGTTATCATAAGCAAAATCCCATTCGCCGTTGAGATTTATCCAGTTTGAACGCTGAAATTGGGGATTGGGATATTCAGGACGTGGAATTGACATAGTTATCCTCCTGTGTCATAAATTTTCAACAGCATACTAACACAAAATCACTACTTATGCAATAACTATTGAGAAATTTATCAACATATGGTATGATTTTTTTGAGGTGATGATTATGACAGATGATGAGGTACTGATTTCTTCTGTTAAAGATAAGGCTCAGGAGTGCGAAGAAAACGCTGTTATAACGCATACCGACTTTTTGGATTTAAAGACGCAGTCCGACGCTGCGGCTGTATTAAATAAAATGAAAAACGTGCGCTTTATTTTCACCGGCGGCTATGATATGGCAGAGAGAAAGACCGTCGTTTTTCTTCCGTTTTACGTTAATGATTTTTTTGATTATATAAAAGAGTCACCCGAGCTATGCCCGTATGTTATGCTCAGAGCCGACAAAGATTCGTTTTCAAAGCTTACACACCGAGACTATCTCGGCGCACTTACGGGTCTCGGGATAAAAAGAGAAAAAATAGGCGATATAATAATCGATGAAAAGGGCTGTTACTTTTTTGCCGACAGAAAAATCAAAGACTATCTTTGCCAAAATTTCACCTCCGCAGGCAGAGGTACGATAAAGACCTATGAAGCGACGAAAAATAATGAGTTAAGTATCTGCTCAAATACAGAGGAAAAGACCTGTTTCGTTAAATCCTTAAGGCTCGATTCCACTCTCTCCGCGGTCTTTTCCTTGTCGCGTGCCAAAGCTTCGGATTTTATCGAAAAAGGGCTTGTTTTCGTGGATGACAGACAAATTATTAAGCCCGATTATAAGCTCGGAGAGGGGAGTAAACTCGTTTTGAGAGGCTCCGGAAAGGCTGTAATTCGTGACGCATCTTCTCACAACAAAAGCGGCAGAACGGTGCTTATTGTAGATGTATTTAAATAAAGCGCATAATCTTTGTGAAATATCACGGATAAAATAGAGCTAAATCATGCAAAAAAATGTTGTAAAATGATTATTTAGATGATATAATTATTCGGTATTAAAGAAAAAGTCAGAGGTGACAGTTATGACTAAAAACTATGCACACAGAGGCTTCAGCGGCAAATACCCCGAAAACACTATGCTCGCTTTTAAAAAGGCTATTGAGGCAGGGGCAGACGGCGCGGAGCTTGACGTGCATTTTACCAAAGACCATGAGCTCGTTATAATTCATGACGAAACAATAGACCGCACAACTTCCGGCAGCGGATATGTTGTTGATTTCACATACGATGAGCTTTCAAAATTCAACGCCTACGGCAATTTTAAGGGCAAATACGAATTTCAGAAAATCCCGACCCTCAGAGAATACTTTGAGCTTGTGAAGCCCGTTGACGGATTTATGACGAACATCGAGCTTAAAACGGGAATCAACGATTACCCCGGCATAGAAAAGGCGGTTCTTGAGCTTATAGACGAGTTCGATTTGAGAGACCGCATAATTATTTCTTCGTTTAACCACTTCAGCGTTATGCGCTTTAAGGCTCTTGCACCCGAGATGAAGTGCGGATTTCTTGAAGAGAGCCGCATTATCGACTTCGGCGCATATGCCAAAAAATACGGCGTTGAATACGTTCACCCGATGCACTGGAATTTGACCGACGACGTTATTGACGAAATAGGCAAAAACGGAATAGGCATCAATACCTGGACGGTGAACGACGAAAAATATATGAGAAGACTTATCGAGAAAGGAATAAACGCCATAATAGGCAATTTCCCCGATAAGACAAAGGCTGTTATTGAGAGCTTCAAAAAATAATTTTAAGGAGGCAGGTCGGTGGATAAGGGAATACTCAGCGTCGGTATAGACATCGGCACATCGACCACCCAGGTTATTTTCAGCCGAATTGTTATGGAAAATACGGCTGGCTTTTTCGCAGTTCCCCATGTCTCCATAGTTGATAAAGAAGTTGTTTATAAAAGCGAAATACATATGACTCCGCTTAAAAATTCTTATCTTATCGACGGCGATAAGGTCAGAGACATTGTGGCGGCGGAGTTTAATAAAGCAGGCTTTTCACCGAGCGATACGCAGACCGGCGCGGTTATTATAACCGGCGAGAGCGCGAGAAAAGAAAACTCGGCACTGGTTCTCGAAAAGCTCAGTGATTTTGCGGGTGACTTTGTCGTCTCCACCGCAGGCCCCGATCTCGAATCGGTCATTGCCGGCAAGGGCAGCGGTGCACAAAGTTATTCTGAAGAGAATGCCTGCACGGCTGTCAACCTCGATATAGGCGGCGGAACAACAAACATAGTTGTGTTTGACTGCGGCAAGGTCATTGCCAAGGGCTGCGCCGATATAGGCGGCAGGCAGATAAAGCTTGACAGTGACTACACCGTCAGATACATAAGCCCCAGTGCAAGGCTCATTGCCGACAAGCTCGGCATATCTTTGGCAGAGGGGCAAAAGACAGACGAAAATTCACTAAAAGCCATATGCTCCGAAATGGTGTCGCTTCTTGAGCAAATGCTCGGAATATACGAAAAATCGGATATGCTCAAAAAGGTTATAACCGGCGGCAGCACCGAGCTTAAAATAGACAAGCCCATAAGGGCAATATGCTTCTCTGGCGGAGTTGCCGACTGCATATACGGCACACAGACCGACAAGCTTCGCTACGGCGACATCGGCGTTTTTCTCGGTGCCGCAGTGCGTGAGGGCAGACTTTACAGTGATTTTACGCTTATAAAAGCTAAAGAAACCATACGCGCAACCGTTGTGGGCGCAGGTACATACACAACATCAATTTCGGGCAGCACAATCACCTACTCGGAGAAGGCACTGCCGCTAAAAAACGTGCCTGTTTTAAAGCTCAATGAGCAGGAGCAGGCGAGGGCGTTTGAGGGCGACACCGAGTTTGTAAAGGAAAAAGTCAAATGGTTCTCTTCGCAGAGCGATTCGCAAAGGCTTGTTCTTGCAATGCCCGGCAAGCGCGACCCGTCTTATCTTGAAATCGGCAGACTTGCCAAAAGCGTAGGCGAAGCTCTTGATTCGCTTTTACCTGCCGCAGAGCCCATGCTTATTGTTACCGAGTGTGACATTGCAAAAGCTCTCGGTCAGGCGATTAAAAGAACTTACGGCGATAAGCGCGATATAATTTCAATAGACAGCATCAGTGTTGACGACGGCGATTTTGTAGATCTCGGCAAGCCGCTTTTAGACGGGCTTGTAATTCCGGTAGTTGTTAAAACACTTATTTTCGGATAAATTCGCATAAAAACAAAAACAGGAGGTTGTTGTTTTGCGGTTAAAAACAGTTATCTTAGGCAAGACATATCAGTTTAAAGACGTTAAAGAGGTTCTTGCCAAAGCCAATGAAGAAAAATCGGGCGATATACTTGCAGGCGTTGCGGCCTCCAGCGGAACCGAAAGAATAGCGGCAAAAGAGGTTTTGTCAAATCTTTTGGTCAGCGATTTGCGTGAAAATCCCGTTGTACCTTATGAGCAGGACGATGTTACAAGAATTATACAGGACGCGGTAAGCGAGCCGATATATAATAAAATCAGAAACTGGACTGTCGGCGAGCTTCGTGAATACATACTTTCACACACAACCACCGAGAGAGATATAAGACACCTTTCAAGAGGTCTTACAAGCGAGGTCGTAGCAGGCGTGTGCAAGCTCATGTCAAATCTTGACCTTATTTACGCCGCTTCAAAAGTCAGAGTTACGGCTCACTGCAACACCACAATCGGCGTAAGAGGCACACTTTCTACAAGACTTCAGCCGAACCACACAACAGATAATGTTGACGGTATAACCGCCTCTCTTTTTGAGGGCTTGAGCTACGGCTGCGGCGACGCACTTCTCGGTCTTAATCCTGTCAACGACACAATCTCCAGCCTCAGCGAGGTTCTTAAAAGATTTGACGAGGTAAAAAATGAGTTTGAAATTCCCACGCAGATATGTGTTTTGGGTCATATAACAACACAGATAGAGGCCGTTAAACGCGGTGCACCCTGCGACATGATTTTCCAGAGCATCGCAGGCAGCCAAAAGGGCAACGAAGCGTTCGGCTTCACAACCGAAACGGTCAGAGAAGCCCGTCAGCTCATGCTTCAGCAGGGCACGGCAACAGGCCCCAACGTCATGTATTTTGAAACGGGTCAAGGCTCCGAGCTTTCGAGCGATGCGCATTACGGCGCAGACCAGGTAACTATGGAGGCTCGCTGCTACGGCTTTGCAAAAGAGTTTTCGCCCTTTATGGTCAACACCGTTGTCGGCTTTATAGGACCCGAATATCTTTATGACAGCCGCCAGGTTATCAGAGCGGGACTTGAAGACCACTTCATGGGCAAGCTCACGGGTATCCCCATGGGCTGTGACTGCTGCTACACAAATCACATGATGGCAGATCAGAACGATATAGAAAATCTTTCGCTTCTTCTCGGCTCATGCGGAGTAAACTATATACTCGGCGTTCCGACAAGCGACGATATAATGCTCAACTATCAGACAAACGCATATCACGATGCGTCAACTATAAGAGAAATTCTCGGTTTAAGACCCATAAAAGAGTTTGACGAATGGCTTGAAAAAATGGGAATAACCGAAAACGGCAAGCTCACAAAATACGCAGGCGACCCGACAATATTTCTTAAGAAGAGAGGATAAAGCTTATGGATAACAATACCGTAGAGAGTATAGTTCAGGCTGTGCTTAAAAAGCTTTCCTCCGAATCCGGCAGTTCAAATATTTCGGCTTCGGCTGTTTCCGACGCTGTGAAAAGTGCGGTTTCTTCCGCACCGCAGGTTGACGACACACCCGACAGCGAGCTTGTTGATATAACCTCAAAAGAAGTCAAGGCAATTCCGCTTATAGACAACCCTGCCGATAAAGACGGCCTTCTTCGCATGATGAGCAAAACCCCGGCGAGAATAGGCGTCGGCAGAGCAGGTCCGAGGCTTAAAACCCAAACAATGCTCGCGCTCAGGGCAGACCATGCTGCGGCGAGAGACTCGGTCTTTGCCGACGTTAACGAAGACCTTATTAAAAAAATGGGGCTTTTTGAAGTCACAACCTGCTGCCGCGACAGAAACGAGCATCTCACAAGACCCGATCTCGGCAGAAAGTTCTCACCCGAGACAGCGGCAGAGATAAAATCAAAATGCACAGCTAATCCCGACGTTCAGTTTGTTGTATCCGACGGACTCAGCTCAAAGGCGATAGAAGCCAATATAGAAAACGTCCTTCCTGCCGTTACAGACGGCGTTAAGGCACTCGGTTACAGCGTCGGTACACCTTTCTTTGTCAAATTCGGCAGAGTTGCGAGTATGGACCATGTCAGTGAAATAGTAGGCTCAAAGGTCACCTGCATACTTATAGGCGAAAGACCCGGGCTCGGCACGGCAGAGAGTATGAGCGCATACATAGCATATGATGCAAAAGTCGGTATGCCGGAGGCTAACAGAACCGTTGTCTCCAACATTCACAGCGGAGGAATTACCGCCGTTGAAGCAGGCGCATACCTTGCCGAAGTTATTGACCTTATTATGAAGAATAAGGCAAGCGGCGTAAATCTTAAAAAATAATTATTGAAAGGAGGGGCGGCGCATGAAAGGCGACAAAATGAAATCAAACGTCCTGAGCGTTCAGATAATCCCAAATGCAGATAAAAGTTTGCTCAGTGCCGTCGGCGCAGGCGAGGACGTTCACAGCCTCGGTATCATAACGACCGATTGTGATGATGTCTCATATGCCGCGCTTGACGAAGCGACAAAAAAGGCAAACTGCTGTGTGGTTTATGCCAAAAGCATGTACGCCGGTTCAACAAATGCGTCCACGCTCCTTTCGGGTGAATTTATCGGTATTTTAGGCTCGCCCGACCCGGCAGAGGTCAAAAGCGGTGTTCAGGCGGCAATAAGCTATATAGAAAACGACGCGGCATTTTACAGCGCAAACGACGATGATTCAATCGTTTATTTTGCACAGTGTATTTCGAGAACGGGCTCTTATCTTTCGCAGCAGGCAAATGTGCCCGAGGGCACGGCAATGGCTTACCTTATTGCTCCGCCCGTTGAGGCTGTTTGCGGAATAGACGACGCGCTTAAAATGGCTGACGTTGAAATGAAAGTATTTTACGGCCCCCCGACCGAAACAAACTTTGCAGGGGGATTATTGGTGGGCGACCAAGCGGCGTGCAAAGCCGCGTGCGAGGCGTTTGCCCAAAGAATTTGCAATATAGCACAAAATCCAATTTGTCTTGAAAAGGGGAGTACGGTATGACTTTAGACAGAGATTTGCAGTCAATCCAAGAAGTTCGCGACCTCGTTGCAAATGCCAAAAAGGCGCAGAGAGAGCTTGCGGAATTTTCTCAGGAAAAAATTGACCGCATCATATACGAAATAGCGAAAGACTGCGCGGCAAATGCACAAAAGCTTGCCAAAATGGCAGTTGAAGAAACGGGCTTCGGCGTATGGGAGGATAAGGTGCTCAAAAATCTTTTGGGCAGTACCATTACATACGAGAGCTGCAAGGATATGAAAACCGTAGGCGTTATTAAAGAAGATAAAGCCGCGGGGCTTATTGAAGTCGGCGTTCCCATGGGTATAGTTGCGGCGCTTATTCCCTCAACCAACCCCACGTCAACCACAATGTATAAATCAATAATTTCAATAAAGGCCGGCAACGCAATAGTAATAAGCCCGCACCCCAATGCCAAAAACTGCATTATTGAAACAGTTAAAATCATACAGCAGGCGGCAAAAAGAGCAGGCGCTCCCGACAATATTGTTCAGGCAATTTCACTCACCACCATCGATGCCACAAATACTCTCTTAAAGCACAAAGATATAGGCGTTATCCTCGCAACGGGCGGCGAAGCAATGGTAAGGGCAGCTTACAGTTCCGGCAACCCCGCAATCGGCGTAGGTCCCGGCAACGGACCTGCTTATATAGAAAAATCAGCCGATATTCCCATGGCTGTTAAACGTATTTTTGACAGCAAAACCTTTGATAACGGCACAATCTGCGCTTCGGAGCAAAGCATTGTTACCGAAAGCTGCATTAAAGACAAGGTCGTTGAAGAGGTCAAAAAGCAGGGCGGCTACTTCCTTAACGCAGAAGAGACCAAAAAGCTTTCCGGCTTTATACTCAGAGCCAACGGCACCATGAATCCCAAAATCGTCGGCAAAAGCGCAAAGGTAATTGCCGATATGGCAGGATTTTCAATCCCCGAGGGTACAAGAGTTCTTGTATCGGAGCAGACAGAGGTCAGCAAGACCAACCCCTATTCAAGAGAAAAGCTTTGCCCCATACTTGCTTTCTACACAGAAAATTCGTGGGAGGATGCGTGCGAGAGATGTATGCAGATTCTCTATAACGAGGGCGTGGGTCACACCATGACCATTCACTCACAGAATGATAAAATAATCCGTGAATTTGCGCTCAAAAAGCCCGTTTCAAGGCTTCTTGTAAATACCCCCGGCGCCTTGGGAGGCGTAGGTGCAACAACAAATCTTTCGCCCGCGCTCACACTCGGCTGCGGAGCGGTAGGAGGAAGCGCAACCTCGGATAATATATCACCTTTGAACCTTATAAACATCAGAAGAGTCGCTTACGGCGTAAGAGAGCTTTCTGATGTCAGAGGTACAAACCCGACACCGTCAGTATCAAAACCTGTTTGCACAGATGCAAAATTCAGCGAAAAGCCCAAAGCCGTTTACGGCAGTTCGTTTAACGAATCCATAAACGCGGGTTATGACGAATATATCCGCAAAAGCAAGCAGAATGTATCGGCAGACAAAGCTGTTCCGCCGCCGGTGAAATGCGGCGAAAAGAAGTGCGAAGCACCGTGCGAAAGCAAAGCCGAAGCACAGCCGTCCGTGACATCGGGCGATGTCGAAAATATAACAAAAGAAATAATCCGCCGTTTATCGGCAAAATAATTTGTTGAAAAAACCTTTTGGTTTTTCAAAATATAAAAGAAATCTTTTTAGGAGGAAATTCTCATGGCAACATTACAGGCACTTGGAATGATCGAAACAAAAGGACTCGTAGGCTCAATAGAGGCTGCGGATGCAATGGTTAAGGCAGCTAACGTTAACCTTATAGGTAAGGTTCATGTCGGCGGCGGACTTGTTACCGTTATGGTAAGAGGCGACGTAGGAGCAGTTAAGGCAGCAACTGACGCAGGCGCAGCAGCCGCATCAAGAGTAGGCGAGCTCGTTTCTGTTCACGTTATTCCTCGCCCCCACAACGAGGTTGAATACATTCTTCCCTCACTCGATAACTGCGACCGTCAGTAATTACCCGGTAATTCCGGCAGTTGCCGCTGTGAGTTTACCTGAATTAAAATAAGAAAGGAGGGTGCGTTGTGGATATTTTGACAGAATCGGATCTCAGAAGCGGAAAAGTCAAAAGAAAAGATAATAAAGTCTGTGTTAAAACAGGCACTTTTATCACTCCGCTCGCAAAAGAATATATGAGAGATAACGGTATAGAACTTGAATTTTCCGATTCACACAAATCCGACGGCAAGGGCAGCTTCGGCAAAGGCGTAATGAGCTATACGCCGATAGCAAAATCGGGCGATCACCGCTTTATAGATTATGAGACCGGCGAGGGCTATGCCGAAAAACCGGAGCATATGACCCACCTGAGAGGAAATTTGCTTGTTGTCAAAAACCACCCTCGCATCCTCTTTCGCGGTAAACTTGACAGCCTTGAAGCACTTATTATGCAGACCCAGATAACCGTACTTGATAAGGGATATAAAAATATCGCCGAAGACCTTGAAGACGTTATGACCTTTGTTCAAACTCTTCTCGGCTGTGAGGTTAAAGACGAGCCGATGCCCGATATTTCTCTTTTGGGCATGAACAGCGAAAGACTTCGCTACGCTTCGCATCACTTAACAGAAGTTTTCGGCATACAGCACTCGATACCCGATTATACAATGGGTGCGGTTTGCGTTGCGCTCAATTCTTTGAGAACATTCGTCAGAGAAACCGAGCTTGCCGCAGTCACCGCATTTATGAGAGATAACGAGATGACGCGTCCCGATATAGTTGAGGCTCTCAACCGCCTCAGCAGCTGCGTATATATCATTTTCTGCAAAAAAGTTGCCGGTCAGTATGACTAAGGGTGATATTATGAATGAAAACGACATCAGAAAAATAGTGTCGCAGGTTCTTTCTTCAATAGAGAATAATTCAAGACCTATACCCATAGAGTCTTCGGCAAGGCATGTGCATCTTACAAAAGAGGCGGTAGAGCTTCTTTTCGGAAAGGGTGCGACACTTACCAAAAAGAGAGACCTCTCTCAGCCCGGCGAGTTTTTGAGCGAGCAAAGATTAAAACTTGTCACCGCTAAGGGAGAAATTGCCAATGTGGCAGTTCTCGGCCCCGAAAGAAAAGCCGTTCAGGTTGAGCTTTCAATGACCGATTGCCGCTCTCTCGGCATAAAGGCTCCCGTTAATCTGTCGGGCGATTTAACAAATGCCGGCAGTGTGTATCTTGTTAGTGAAAATGCGGTTTTAAACGCCGCAGGCAGTGTTATAGTTGCAAAAAATCACATACATATGACTCCGCAGGACGCCGCTCTTTATTCTGTTAAAGACGGTCAGAGTGTAAGAGTTAAGGCAGATACAGATCGTCCCGTTACATTTGAAGACGTCACAGTCAGGGTGAGCGAAAAATTCTCTCTTGCAATGCATATTGATTTTGACGAGGCAAACGCTTGCTGCCTTCAAAAAAATTCAACAGGCAAAATCTCTTTATAAAGAGGATAGTTTATGGAAAATTTATCTTATGAGGCTTTCGTTGAGCTTGTTACAAAAGAAGTGATGAAAGCTCTCTCTCAGGGCGGAATTGCAGGTATATCCCAAAACGGCAATGTTGACGCAAGACCGCTTGCATTGGTTATAGGCGATAAAAAATGTTTGCCCTCTTTTGCGGCGGATAAATACCGCTTTGCCGATATGGAGAGTTATAAAGGGGATATTAGTCCTTTTGACTGCGTGTTTATCGCAGAGCTTACCTGTGCGGAGCTTGCAGACTGCGCTCTCGGCAGAGATTGCAGAACGGTTCCGTGCGCCGTTACAAATGCCCTTTTGTGCGGAAAGAAAATTTATCTGCTCGAATCCGCTCTGCCTCACCGCAAGCATAAAGATACCGCCAACCGCAAGTTTTACTCTGTTATGGAGGGTTATGTCAACACCCTGCGGTCTTATGACATTGAGCTTATAAGAGATCAGTGGTACGGCAGGAACCTTGACAGAAACGCCATTGCGGATAATTCCGTTGACAAAGTCATAACGGAAAAACTGGCAATATCTCTTTGCGAAAAAGCGGCGGACGGCAAGGTATGCCTCAAGCGCGGTACGGTGATAACACCGTCTGCAAAAGATATATTTAACCACTCGGAAATTAAAGTCGAATTTGTTGATTAGGAGGAAGCCCCATGATAATATGTCAGGTTATAGGCCATGTGTGGGCAACCAAAAAAGAAGAAACGCTTTCGGGTCTTAAACTTATGATAGTTAAAGAGGTCGAAACCGATAAAACCGACGGAGAAACCTTCGTTGCGGCGGACGTTGTCGGTGCCGGAGTAGGCGAGAGAGTTCTCGTTGTAAACGGCAGCACCGCAAGGCGCGCTTTGGGAAAAGACAATGTCGCGATGGATTGCGCGATAGTCGGTATTATAGATACTCTTGAAGTAGACAGAGAACTCGAACAGCAGTCAAAAAAGCAGGTGAAATAATTGAATTTGACCGAAACTATTTTTAATGCGGGCATAGTCGGCTGCGGCGGCGCAGGTTTTCCGACTCATGTTAAATATAAAGCCAAGGTTGAGCATTTTATTGTGAATGCCGCAGAGTGCGAGCCGCTTCTTCGCACCGACAGATACATAATGTGCAACAAGGCAAGAGAAATAATTTCAGCCTGCGAGGTTATCAGAGATCATCTCGGCGCGCAGGATTGCACCATTGCGCTCAAAAGCGCATATAAAGAAGAAATCGCTTCACTTGAGGTAGCGATACTTGCTCTCGGCTCAAAGGTTAAGCTTCATACTATGAACAGCTTTTATCCCGCCGGTGACGAGCAGGTTATTGTGTGCGAGGTTACAGGCAAAGTCGTTCCGCCGAGCGGAATACCGCTTGATGTTGGCTGTGTCGTTTCAAACGTTGCAACGGTATGCGCCATAAACGATGCTATCAATAACATTCCCTTTACTCATAAATACCTCACCGTAACCGGTGAAGTCGGCGAACCCACGGTTTTGCACGTTCCGCTCGGCACATCTTTTTCAGAGTGCCTTGAAGCCGCAGGCGGAACACATCTGGACGAGTATTTTGTTATTTGCGGCGGACCTATGATGGGAAAACCCATGACTATGGAGGAAGCGGCAAAGGCGGTTGTTACCAAAACAACCTCAGGCTACATAATTTTGCCGCCGGACGGAAGATTGCCGTCACTTTACAAAACACCGGTAGAGCACACGTTAAACCGTGCCAAATCGGCTTGTATTCAGTGCAGCTTCTGCACTCAGCTTTGCCCCAGGCATATGTTGGGGCACCCGATAGAACCCAACAAGATTATGCGTAAGCTCTCTTGCGGCTCTATTGAAGATATGCTTGACGACCCGACGGTTGTCAACGCACTGCTTTGCTGCGAATGCGGTGTATGTGAGCTGTATGCCTGCCCGATGCAGCTTCAGCCGAGAAAAGTAAACAGCTTGGTTAAAAAGGCTTTGGCTCAAAAAGGAGTCAAATATCAAAAAACGGGCGAAACCTATACTCCCGATATAAACAGAGAGTACAGAAAAATTCCCTCCAAACGTGCGGCGTGCCGTGCGGGAGCAGGAAAATATTATGATTACAAAATTAAAAATTGCAAAGAATTCACACCCGACTGCGTGAGTGTTCCGGTGAAACAGCACATAGGCGTACCGTCGGAGCCGACAGTGAAGGTCGGCGACAAAGTCAAATGCGGTCAGCTTATTGCTGCGTGCCCGCAGGGTAAGCTCGGGGCAAACATACATGCCTCGGTTGACGGAACGGTTAAATCCGTAGGCGATGTGATAGTTATAGAAAGAGAGCAGGTGAAGAGCGATGTATGAAACAATAGGATTTCTTGAGCTTAACAGCATAGCAAAAGGTATTGAGGCGGCAGATGCAATTCTTAAAGCTGCCGAAACAGAACTTATTTTTGCAAGAGCGAGCTGCCCCGGCAAATACTACATACTCTTCACGGGCGAGGTTGCGGCGGTAACCGCTTCTATTGAGGCGGGTGCGCTCATAGGCGGAGCAAACACGGTTGATAAATGTGTTATTCCGAGAGTTCACCCCCAGGTTATAGCGGCTATAAATTCCGCTGTTGAGCCTGTAACAACCAACGCTCTCGGCGTTATGGAGTTTTTCAGCGTTACTGCGGCAGTTTACGCTGCCGATGCCGCGGTTAAAGCGGCAGACGTTAAACTCATGGACGTTCGTTTGGGCACAGGTATAGGCGGCAAATCGTTTGTTATTCTCACAGGCGAGGTCGCGGCTGTCAACGAGTCAATCAACTGCGGCATAAACACAGAGAATGCCGTGGGTATGGTTGTCTCAAACGTTGTAATACCGAATCCCAGACCGGAAATTTTTGAATCACTTATGTAACAGCGGCATTTGTGACGGAGGTAGATTAAATGTCCGATGCTTTTCAGGATAAACAAAGAATAATACAGGAGTTTGTTCCCGGCAAACAGGTGACAATGGCTCACCTCATAGCTAACCCGGAGGACGACCTCTATAAAAAATTAGGCGTTGTCAGCAAAAAACGCGGTGCTTTGGGCATTATGACCATAACACCGAGCGAAGCGGCAATTATCGGTGCGGATGTTGCTACAAAGGCGGCAAATGTAGACATAGTGTTTGTTGACAGATTCAGCGGCTCGCTTGTTATATGCGGCGATGTTGCAAGTGTTGAGGCAGCACTTAGAGATGTTCTTGCAACGCTGAAAAACGTGCTTCATTTTGCTTCTACCGAAATCACGAGGACTTAATATGGATAAAAAAATTATGCTCATCGGTTCGAGTACCTGCGGCAAAACCACACTTTGTCAGCGCCTTAACGGACTCACGATTGAGTATCAAAAAACCCAGACAATAGGCGTTATTAACAACACGATAGATACCCCAGGCGAATACCTTGAAAACAGGCAGCTTTATAAGGGAATTATTGTAACCGCCGCAGACAGTGACCTTATCTTGTTTTTGCAGGATGCGACCGATGAAAGATTCAGATTTTCACCTGGTCAGGCAATGTTTTTCAGTGTGCCGGTTATCGGCGTTGTCAGCAAAATAGATATTGCCACCGAGCAAGAGGTGGAGGACGCCACTGAGCTTTTGGAGCTTGCGGGCTGTCAAAAGGTATTTCACACCAGTGCCGTGACAGGCGAGGGTACAAAAGAGCTTTTAGAATATATCGAAAACGGAGATTATGAGGAATAAATCCTCAAAATTATATTTTACCGGAAGGTGCTATTATGAAAATCGAAAACATGGAACAATACCGCGGAGTTTACGCATTGCTCCTCACAGCATTTAAAGAGGATAAGTCTGTTGATTATGACGGATATGCCGCATATGTTGAGTGGCAGGCTTCAAACAGACCTCATTATCTTTTCCCTGTATGCGGAAGTTCGGAGATGATGGATCTTACCCTCAGCGAAAGACTTAAAATTGCAGAGACTGCGGCAAAACATTCGGGAGACGTTCCTTGCTTTGCTACCGCAAACCTTGAGCCTTCATGGAAAGCTCAGGTTGAAGAAGTTAAAAAGATGGAGCAGACAGGCGTTCACGGTCTTGTTTTTGTAACAAAAGGTTATGCCAACGATGACGACCGCCTTGTTACATATCTTTGCGAGTTGGCAGAAAATACAACTCTTCCCATTCTTCTTTATGAGTTCCCCGGACTTCAACCCCATCTTATGAGCGGTAAAGCATACGGCGAGCTTGCAAAAACAGGCAGATTTGTCGGCATAAAAGACACAACCTGCACAATGCCCAGAATAAAAGAAAAAATTGCCGTTCAGGGCGATACCGCAGTTATGCAGGCTAACATTCCTTATTTGCTTGAGGCTTATGAGGCAGGCGCAAGAGGTGTAGTTGCAACGCCCACATCATGCGGTGCGGCACTTTTCCGCAAAATGTATGATGAGTTTTTTGTCGCAAAAGACCATGAAGCGGCAAAACGCACATTTGAAAACATTATTTTGCTAGACAATGCCATTGACAGCGGCTTCTGTGCAAGCGCAAAATATCTTTGCTCACTTCAGGGCGTGCCGATAGGCTGGACAACCAGAGGTAACCATAACCTCAGCCCCGCAAGGCTCAAGAGCATAAGAGTATTTTATGAATATGCAAAAGCAAACGGAATTTTAAAATAAGCGAGGTTTTCTATGGGCGAGCGTTATCTTATTATAAATGCCGATGATTTCGGAATGTGCCTTTCGCACAACGAAGCTACATTTGAGCTTTTTGAGAGCGGAGGAATTACATCTGCTTCTGTTATGGTGCCGAGCAGTTGGGCAAAGCACGCAATCAGATGGTGCCAAAAGCACAAAGAGTATTCGGTAGGCGTGCATTTAACTTTCACAAGCGAATGGGGCGGCTACCGCTGGGGTCCCGTTGCTTCATGCGGAACAGACTCGCTGCGTGACCCGGAAGGATATTTTTATCACGAATGTGAAGAGTTTGAGGCACAGTGCGATATTAAAGAGGTCGGTAATGAGATACGCGCGCAGGTGAACAGAGCAAAACAGCTCGGTCTTGAAATTTCGCACCTTGATACACATATGGCGGCTCTCTACGGTCTTTGCGGCAATTATGATTTAATGCCCAAGGTTTTTGAAATGTGCAATGAACTCGGCTATTCTTTCAGAATGTACCGTTTTCCGCACCCGGATTATATTCCCGAGGGCTTGGATTTGCCTATATCAATGTATGAGAAATTTGTAAGAAGCTATGCCAACATAGCGGATATGTACGAAGTTCCGATACTTGATTATCTTATATACCCCGAGTGCCCCAAAGAGGCATATAAAGATTATGAGACTTTTAAAAATTTTGCCATAAACAGGCTCGTAAATATACCCGATGGAGTCAGTGAAACTTATATTCACCCGGCAAAAGAAACCGATGAAATCAAAAACATCACCGCCGCATGGTGGAGAAGAGTGTGGGAATATAAGCTGTTTTCAGACCCGCAGACAAGGAAAATTCTTGAGAGCGAGGGTATTAAACTTATAAATTACGATGACCTCGTAAAGATGAGAAAAGGCTGATACCGTTAAATTTCATATTTAATCACCCCGATTGCGGTAATAATACCTTATCGGGGTGATTTTTGCGATATGCCTTATCCTGCCGTCGAAAGCTTCAGTTCCTTTTCAAGAGAAGCTTCTGTTTCGGTCATGTTTTGGGCAAATATTCCGTAGCCTTCTGTTGCATTGTCAACAAAAACATGCGTAACCGCACCTATAAGCATACCGTTTTGAATTATGGGGCTTCCGCTCATTCCCTGAACTATTCCGCCGGTTTTTTCTATAAGCTCTTCGTCTGTCACTTTAATTATAAGATTGCGCTGGTCGGATGCACCTTGATAAACTTTTGTTATCTGAATATCATAATATTTAGGGCCGTTTTCATCAACCGTGCTTATAATCTGAGCGCTGCCCGTTTTAACCTCGGCAGGCAAAGCAACAGGTATCACATTGGCATTCTTGCCGTATGAATACAGCGTGCCGTAAATTCCGGTTTCTCCGTTAATTATCAATGAACCTATAGAGTTACCGCTGAATACCCCGCAAAGCTCACCGGGGGTGCTGCCCGAGCTTTTATAGCACCCCTTTACGCTTGCTTTTACCGCGTCTCCTCCGGAGAGAGGCATTATTTCGCCTGTGTCAACATCGCACACAGCATGACCGAGACCTGCAAATACACCTGAATTTCTGTCATAAAAAGTCATTGTGCCTATGCCGGCCGTACTGTCGCGCACCCATAATCCGCCTTTATAGTCAGAACCGTCAGACGATAAAACAGCATAAAATTCTGTCTCTGTTACCTCGGCATTTCTCTCAATTTTTAATTTAAGAGCCTTGCCTTGTGACGATGATATAATTTTTGATAACGTTTTGTTGTTGCTGATTTCTTTACCGTTTACGCTCAAAATTATATCGCCCTCTTTAAGACCTGCTTTTGCGCCGGGGCATATTCTGCCGTTTACGGTTGCAACGTCGTCAATTTTTACTATCATAACGCCCTTGGTATAAAGCCGTATGCCGAAAACATCGCCGCCCAAAACAACGTATTTTCGCTCAGACACGTTTACCTTTGCGGATTTTATCGGAAATATGTCAAACAGACGCACGGAGGTCTCGTATTGATCAGTATTGTTTACCGTCGCGTTGGCCGAAATTTCGGTCAGCGATCTGCAAACATACGCGCTGCCCGATGACATTGAGCTGTATTCCTGCATAGAAATTTCATTCGGTATTCGCGAATATCCTATAATTATCATCAGCAATACCGCGCTGCAGCTAAAGAAAAAAACAAAGCTCAGCACCTGAAACAGTTTTTTCATATCGCACCTCCGATATTTAAACTGTCCGTTTTGCTTTAGTTTATTTGAGGAAAATTTTTTATTCAATAAAATTTTGTTGCTTTTTTTGCCGAAATAATATAAATTATTAACAGGGAGGGACGTAAATGGATGCTAAAAGTTTAACTTATGCGCTGATAGCCGATGCATTTAAAAGACTTGTAGAAAAAAAGGACTTCAACAAAATAACCGTTAAAATGATTGCTGCCGAGTCCGGCATTATGCGCTCCACTTTTTATAACTATTTTCAGGATAAGTACGAAATACTCGAATGGATTGTCAAGTCCGAAATATCCGATAAAGTAATAATTCTTATAGAAAAAGAGATGTATGTTGAAGCTTTGAGCTTGATGTTCTCTTGTGTTGAGGACGACAAAAAATTCTTTAAACGAGCCTTTACAATTACGGGGCAAAACGGTTTTGAAGGCATACTCGCTGCTGCTTTTAAAGAGCTGTTTCTTGAAGTGTATAAATCCGTTGATTTTAATTATGACAACAAGGTGATAACAAGAGATACCATATCGCAATATCAGTCGATAGCACTTGTGACATATATTAAAATGTGGATTTATGGTGAGTGTTACGGCAGTGATGTAGGATATAGCGAAGTATGCGAAGCATATATGTTTATGCTGACTCAGGGATCGAGCATGATTTCACATTCAAAGCTTTTAGAGTCGCTTGCAGAGGCGGTCTCTAAAAAGCTTTCATCATCGTTCAAAAAAATACCCGAAATTATTGCCAAAAAGAAATAGTTTAAGCTTATGGAATACATTGCCTTTTTTGATTTTGTTGACAATTTGAAGCCCGAATGATATACTTTTTGCTAAGAAAGGGGAGGGTCACCGCGTGAAAAAATGTCTTATTATTTTAACCAGCGAATTCCCGTTTTCGGCAGGTGAACCTTTTCTCGAAAGCGAAATTAAATATCAAAAACAATGCTTTGATAAGGTGATTGTTTTAGCGCAGGACCTTGACTCAAGCGTCAAAGAGGCGCGAGAGGTACCCGTCGGAGTGGATTACTATAACGTATCACAAAAAAGCAAAAAAATATCGCGCTTGGGCGATGTTCTTAAAGGCGCGGCTCATATTTTTAAAAAAGATGATATGCTCCCCGAAGATGCGGAGAAATGCAATACTCCGATAAAAAAAGTATTTTCAAAATATTTTAATCAAAGAGCAGAAAGGCAGTTCGGCGAAAGCCTTAAAATTCTTCAAAAATACGATTTTTCCGATTTTGATGAGGTCGCCGTTTACAGCTATTGGTTTTTTGTTACCTGCCGCATAGGTGCTTTTATAAAAAAATGGCTTTTATCAAATGGAATAAATGCACGCTTAGTTTCACGCGCACACAGATATGATTTGTATGAAAGTGCAAATTCACTTAATTTTTTGCCGTACCGCAATACTTTGGCGGCAGAGTGCGATAAAATATATGTGTGTTCAAATCAGGGCGCAGAGCATTTAAAAGAAGTTATTCCGAAATATAAAGATAAAATCGTGACGGCGTATCTCGGTACAATGGATCATGGGGTATCGTCATCGAGTTCCACTTTTCATATCGTTACTTGCTCCAGAATCAGCAATGTAAAAAGGCTTGACAAGCTGATTGATTCACTGGCTTCTTTAAACGGCACAAAGCACGAAATATATTGGACTCATATCGGTGACGGCAAAGACAGAGAACGCCTTAAAGATAGGGCGGATAAAGAGCTTTATTTTATGAACTTTGAGTTCGTCGGCAAAATGAGCAATACAGATGTTTATAAGTATTACACTGAGCACCCTGTCAGCTTGTTTATAAATGTCAGCAGTTCGGAGGGTCTGCCTGTTTCTGTTATGGAGGCAATGTCGTTCGGCATACCTGTACTTGCAACCGATGTGGGCGGTACAAGCGAAATAGTAAAAGACGGCTGCAACGGATTTCTTTTAAATGCCGATTTCACTGCCGAAGAATTTAAAGAAAAAATTATGAGTTTTCTGAATATGAAAAACGATGTTTATATTTCTTTCAGAGAAAACGCAAGAATTTTTTGGAAAGATAACTTTGATGCAGAAAAAAATTATGACATTTTTTCAAAAGAACTTTCACATATCACAGATGAAAAAAGCGCGCCGGCAATCTAACCGGCGTGCCTTTTATATGTTGTAAATTTCTTTTATCTTTTGTGTAAGCGCGTGCATCTGGTCAATCTCAAGCCGGCGGCTTTCGGTGAATTCGGATGCGTCTCTTGTTCTGCATTTGGTTGTGATGTCAAGACCTTCAAGCGTTAAATAATATTTGGCGTTTACCGGGTACATCTGACATTCCGCGACCGACATGAAGCCCAAAACATTTTGTATTTCTTCACTCTTTTGCGGGTTTGAGTCAAAGTTATTGCACAGATATGAATATATCTCAGGATGAAAGTTAGCCATGACACCAGAATAACCCGAAACGCCGAAACGAAGCGTTTTCAAAAGAGTTGCCGCATTTGCATTAAAAATTTTAAATCCGCTGCCTTTTACTGCGTCGAGCTTTTCTTTTATCATTGAAGAATCACAGCAGGTATCTTTTAAAAATTTAAAGACTCCCGTGCTTGCAAGTTCTTTCATAACAGCGGGGGAGAGTACTCTTTTATAAGGATACGGACACTCATAAATTCCGAGAGCGGTTTCGGGTATTTCTTTTATAACACGCTCGGTGTTTTTTAAAAATACGCTGTCGTCTTCGTCTTGACGCGCAAGGCGGTTTGATATAAAAACGTATGCGTCAATGCCGAGTTCGATAAATTTATTCGCCTCATATATTTGCCTGTCAATGTCGTCCGCCGTGTTGCCGGAGGCGACAATGCTCATGCCTTTCGGCGCATGAGCCGTTATAAATTTAAGAAGCTCATAACGCTCCTCAAAAGACAAATAAAATATTTCGCTGGACTGACAGATGGCAAAAATACCGTCTGTTTTTTTCTTGCTGTACCAATTTAATATTTGCTCAACGCCGTTGTAGTCGATTTTGTTGCCGTCAGTGAAGGGCGTGAGCATGGTCGGGAATACGCCGTTCGGTATTTCTTTTATCATCTTTACCATCCTTTTAACGTGATACATAATCAAGCGGGTTTGTATATGCGCCGTTATATATAATTTCAAAATGCAGGTGAGGACCTGTTGAGTTGCCCGTGCTGCCGAGCTGTGCTATCATTTGCCCCTGTGCAACGCTGTCGCCGACGTTTACGGTTATAGAGCCCGCGAGGCAGTGACCGTAGCGGGTTTTTATTCCGTTGCCGTGGTCGATTAAAACGCTGTAACCGTAACCTGTGTTGCCGGAGGTCACCTTTTCCACCGTTCCTGCGGCAGAGGCGATAACAGGCTTGCCCAGTGCGCCGGAGCCGCTTATGTCAATTCCTCGGTGAAAACTTGTTTTGCCGAAAAGGAAGCGGTAACCGAAGCCCGACGTAACATAATTTGCACCTGCAACAGGCCAGATAAATGTGCCGCTTGAAATACCGTAAATTGTGACGTATGACGGTATCGGTTTTGTGCCGACATATACCTTTTCATCAACAGGCTCTTTTGTAACCGTTGAGCTGATAACCTTTGAAGATACTTCCGCGCCGTTTATATAGGTAACCAAATTTGTGACGGTTTCTTCACCGTTTTTGCCCTTTGATAACACGCGCTTTACTCCTTGATAGAGTGCGTCGGTTTTTATTTCGGTTGTGCCGTATTTAATCTCGCGCGTTGTGATTTTTGTTTCTGAAACAGATATGTTTATATACGGAATACTCCTGATAACATTCACGGTTGTTCCGACTTTTATGCTTTCATCGCTTTCAAGGTCGGGGTTAAGAGCGTAAAACTGCTCATCCGTCATGCCGTATCTTTTGGCAATAGAATACGGATTGTCGCCCTTGCCGACGGTGTAGCTGCCTGTTTCGCTTTTGGTTTTGGATTTTACATATTCTTTGAGCTTCTCGGAGGTCATAAGCGTTTTTTCCGAATACAGCCCTTGGATATATGTGATGTTTTCAGAAACATCGACCAAAACATCGGAGTCGTTCTCATCTATTCCGTTTTCTTTGCAATAATCTTTTACCAAAGATTTAAAAACAAGCGAGGCGTCGCTCTCATTGGTTACGCTTGCGATAAATTTGTCGTCAACATATACGCCGCAGGCATTGATAAGTCCGCTGTCGGAGTTCTCTATAATTTGCTCACATATCATGTTAGAGTCCGAAAGTTCATTGAGCTTTACTACGGCAATTTTATATTTCGGCTCGGATATTGGGTCTGCGTCGGCCTCCTGATTGCCTATTTCGAGCCTTTCATCAAGAATTTCACGCGCCTGACGAAAGACTTTTTCGCTCTCGATATATCCGATGTTGACGTCGTTGTACTTTACCTCAAGCGCAAAATCAAGACCGCTCCAATATCTCACCACAGAAAAAAGTACAACAAGCATAACTAACGGCAAAATATAGTTTGAAGCGTGCTTTAGAAACAGACTGTGCCGAGAAAATGCGGTTTTTATATATTTAACTAAAAGCAAAAAAGTGTTTTCTTTTTCACTTTCATCTGCCTTGCGGTTGCTTTTTAATTTTGCTCTCGCATTTTTTACATCGTTTTTAAAATCGTGAGCCTCATCATCTATTCTTCTTTTGGCATATTTTAAAAGATTAAAAATTGTCAGAATAATAATTTTGAAAAGCTTAAAGATTTTAACCGACGGAATACGGATAAAATTAAATGTTTTTAAAATTATTAAAGCAAAATGTTTGCAGACGCTCATGCCGAAATCAGCTATAAGATTATAAATCTTTTCAAAAAAGCCGATGTTGCCGTCATACCGAGACAAAAAATCTTCGGCAATATCCTGCTCTTCGGCTTTGTCGCTGTATTCTTCGCTTATATTGTCAAGGTCGTCAAAAATATCTCCGTCATTTGATAATGCGGAATTTTGCTGTTCATTTTTGTTCAATGTATTTCACTCCGCGAACAATTTACTTTGTGGGGTAAACAAGTTTTTCATCTGTCCAATTTTTGAGAACTTCTTTCATCATCGCGGCTTCTTTTTTAGCCGTATCAAGGTCGTGGTCGCGGTAGTTGCCGCATTCGGCTTCGCTTACTCCGGGTATTTCATCGGAGTATGAAGCAATAAAATCAAAAGCCTCTTTTGTGAGCTCTATTGCCTGCTTTTTTGATACATTGTCGCGCGTCAAAAAATAAAATCCCGTGCGGCAGCCCATAGGTCCGAAGTATATAATGCTGTCAGAGTATTCGCTGTTTCTTGCAAAGGTCGCAAAAAGATGCTCTATCGTGTGCATTGCGCCGGTTGTCATAACCTCTTCTTTGTTTGGCAAACGCATTCTGATGTCATAGGTTATAACGTCTCCGTCGGTTCTCGATACATACATTCCTTTTGGGAGAATGGTGTGGTCAATTTGAAAGCTCTGAATTTTTTTCACAGTAATTTTCCTTTCTCTTCTTAATTTAAAACATTTGCTTTGTCAAACAGATTTTTGACGGCAATTTTCAGGTCTTTGTTTTCTTCTTTTATAAGCGTCGGGTCATTGTCATATACTTTGCGGGCGAATTTATATGCTTCGTTAAGCGTAAATGAGTCTGTCAGCATTGCGATTTTCAGCTCCGGCAGTCCGTGCTGTCTGTCTCCGAAGAAATCGCCGGGGCCGCGTATTTCTAAATCTTCATTGGCTATTTTAAATCCGTCACAGGTTTCTGTCATGATTTTTAAACGCTTTTGAGACGTCTCTCCTTTAGCGTCTGATACAAGTATACATGTGGATTTGTATTTTCCTCTGCCGATTCTTCCTCTGAGCTGGTGCAGCTGTGACAGACCGAATCTTTCTGCGTTTTCAATCAGCATAATCACCGCATTCGGAACATCTATTCCCACCTCTATAACGGTGGTCGCAACAAGCAGACGGATTTTTCCTTTTGCAAAATTCGTCATAACCGCGTCTTTTTCTTTTGCTTTCATTTTGCCGTGCAAAAGTCCCACCGAATAAGACGCAAAAGTTTTAGAAGACAGCTCTTGTGCAAAACGCTCGGCAGAAGCGAGCCCCAAATCTTCGTTTTCTTCAACAAGCGGGCAAACGATATATGCCTGCCTGCCCTCGTCAAGATGCTTTTTTATATAGTTATAGGCACGCTGTCTCTTTTTAGAGTCTATGAGATAGGTTTCTATCGGCTGCCTGCCCGCAGGCATTTGGTCTATTACCGAAATATCGAGATCGCCGTATATCATAAGAGCCAGTGTGCGCGGAATAGGCGTTGCGGACATTACAAGCGTATGCGGAGTGTTGCCCTTAGCCGTTAAAGCACTGCGCTGTTTAACGCCGAAGCGATGCTGTTCGTCCGTTATGACAAGACCTATATTTTTAAATACAACATCTGATTGAATCAGCGCGTGAGTGCCTATGGCAACATCAATTTCGCCGTTTTTGATTTTTTCTTTTATCTCTCTTTTTTCTTTTGCTGATGTCGAACCTGTGAGCAGAGCAATATTTATATCCGATTTATCAAAAAATCCTTTAAGCGTTTTGAAGTGCTGAGAAGCAAGTATTTCCGTCGGCGCCATAAAGGCGGATTGGTAGCCGTTTTTTGCCATGTTATATATAACCGCGCAGGCAACAAGCGTTTTGCCGGAGCCTACATCGCCCTGAATCAGTCTGTTCATCAAAACGCCGCTTTGTATTTGCTCGGTGCAATCGCTGACGGCTCTTTTTTGCGCTTCTGTCGGTTCAAAGGGGAGGGTAGAGTAAAATTCTTCGGTATATATTTTGTTTATTACTATATTGCTTTGCTTCTTTTCATTGCCTTTAAATCTTATAAGCCCAGATTGAAGCACAAACAGCTCTTCAAAAATAAGTCTGCGTTTAGCCTCCGAGAGCATATCCTCATTTTGGGGGAAATGAATTTCTCTCAGCGCGTCTTCAATTTTCATCAGGCATAGCTTTTCTCTTATATCTTTAGGAATAGGGTCTTTTAAATCGCTTATTCCGGCAGAAAACGCGTAGATAACCAGCCTTTCTAAATATTTGGAGTTTATGCCCTGTGTGAGCGAATATATCGGGTGCACCGAAATGTCGTTGCCCGTTGATTTGAATATTTCGGGTGCGGACATTTCTTTCTTTATAAAATTGCCGCTGATTTTGCCGTAAAAAAAGTATTCTTCGCCCTCTTTCAGGGCTTGGGCGGCAAATTTGCTGTTATAAATAATTATTTCCAAAACGCCTGTGCCGTCGGTGACTTCGGTTTTATAAATTGTAAGACCTTTTCTTATTCTTGCACCTACGGCATTTTTGCCGACGATTGCTTTGATACAGCATTTTTCATCTGTAACAGCGTCTTTAATTTCGGTAACCTTGCTGAGATCTCTGTAATCTCTCGGATAATAGCGCAAAAGCTCACCGACGTTAAAGATGCCGAGCTTGTGAAGCTTCTCGGCTCTCTTTTCGCCGACTCCCTTTAAAAATCTTATGTCAGTGCTCTCACTAATCATTTATGCTCTTCCAATTTTCTGCATTATAATAATAATCGGTTACTATCGTATTGTCCGCAACAGCCATAGCCGAGTTGGCAGATGCCGCGCCGTATCTGTAAAGCAGGGGAATAAACGGCATTTCGGATGTGAAAGTATCGAGAAAGTCATCAAGAGTTACACTGCCGTTTTTATAATCGGTGTATTTTTGTGCGCTTTCGCATTTTGTGTCTATACCGTAAGATACCGCGCTGCCCTCTGTGAAAAATACAGATAAATCGAGAGCGTTCGTAAGCTTACATTCGCCTATATACATATCGTATTTGCCTGATTTTACGGCGTTTAAAAAGTCCTTTTCTTCATATTCCTTAACGCTTACCTGAATACCTACGGCGTCGAGCTGTTCCTTGATTTTTTTAGCCGCGCTGACTTTAAAGCTGTTGTCTTTGCATACGGCAAGGTTAAATTCCAAAATTTTGCCGTCGGCATATCTGAAATTATATTTCGGGTTTAGGTTTGTAAACCCTGCCGAGTCAAGCGCGTCTTTGGATTTTTGAATGTCAAACGTTTTATTTTCATTCTTTCGTTTTGCGGTTTTATAATAATCGGGGTGAAGCGGCGTGTAAGCAGATTTTGCGTAGTTTATAAAGCTGTAATCAGCTATTTCATCACGGTTGATTGCAAGGCTTATTGCCTGCTTCACTTTCGGGTCCTCAAATATTTTATTGGACTTTTTGCACACAAGATAAACTACGTTAGAGAGCGTGATTTTATTTGTTGCGCCTATGGTCTGTGTATAATTGCCGTCGTTAAAGGTTTCTGTTATAAAATTTGAATGACCGAGAGAAAAAAGCGAATGTATGCTCTCGTTATCCGAAGCACTTACAAGGCCGAGATTTCTGTATACGGGCGTGTATCCGCCGAGGCGTTTTTCGTTGCAGGTGAGATAGAGAGTACCGTCTTTGTTCTCGGATAATGTGTATCTTCCGCTTCCGAGCGAAATATCTGTCTTTGTTCCGTTTTTAAAAGAATTTGATTTTATTATCGGAAAGCTTAAAAGGTTTACTCCCTCGGGGCAAGGCTCGGCAAAATAAAAATCAACATTGCTGCCGGAGCTTTCCGCACTTTTAAAAACAGAAAGTGCGGTTTTATATCTTTCGCTCGTCTTTGCCGTGTTAAAAGAATACACAACGTCTTCTGCGCCGAGCGCGGAGGAGTCGGAAAAATAAAGCGATTTTTTTAGCGTAACGGTGATTTTGTCTTCTGTCTGAACATAGCTTTCCGCTATTTGAGCAACCGCTTTAAAGGTGTTGTCCACTTCAAAAAGGCTGTCATATATAAGAGAAGATAAATTTCTGTTTAGGTCGCTTTTTGCGGCATACGGGTCCAAAGAATCGGCGGAATTATAAGCGAGATTTATTTTAATTTCATCAATCATCTTTTTTTCGGAGGATTGCAGTTTATCCGGCACAGTGTCGGATGTGTCGTCTATATATGAATAATCAAAACATCCGCCGAAAGAAACAACTGTGCAAGCCGCAACTAAAAACGCGATTACGCGAATAAAATTTTTCATCTGTTATCACCTGATACATATTGATTTGGCAGAAATTGCTTTGCCGCTCTTATCGTCAATTTCAAAAATACACCCGCATATAAAGCTCGGAGCCTCGGATTCCGTAAACCTTGTCGGCATACCTGTCCTAAGGCTTCTGATTATAGCTTCGGGTTCAACGCCGAGCACCGAATTTTCGGGTCCGCACATACCGAGATCCGTTATATACGCCGTTCCGCCGGGCAAAACCTGAGCGTCGGCAGTCTGAACATGAGTGTGAGTGCCGAAAAAGGCAGAAACTCTGCCGTCAAGATAAAATGCGAGCGCTCTTTTTTCTCCCGTAGCTTCGGCATGAAAATCAACGAGCTTTATTTTGCAGTCTTCTATCTCTTCAAGCGCTCTGTCTGCAGCGTCAAACGGGTCATTTGACGCCGACATAAAAGCTTTGCCCAAGAGATTTATAACGCCTATTCTCACTCTGCCCATGTCGATTATCCCCGTGCCTTTACCGGGGTTTGAGGTGTTCATGTTGTAAGGCCTTATAATATGCGTGCTTTCGTCAAGATAACGGTATATTTCGTTCTTTTTAAAAACATGATTGCCTGTTGTAATAAAATCAACACCGCTTGTGAAAAGATGGTCGGCAGAATAGGGGGTTATACCGTTGCCGACTGCCGAGTTTTCACCGTTTGCAATGCAGACGTCTATACTGTTAAGTTTCTTTAAAACCGGCAGATGCTTACGGATTATCTCACATCCTCCGCTCCCGACAACATCGCCCAAAACAAAAATATTCATATATCTGCCGCCTTTCAAAAACATATAAAATATTATACACTATCGCATGTTTTTTTTCAACACTTTATAATTGTATGAATTGAAATACGGCGCCGAAAGTTGTATAATAAATTCGGACGGTAAAATTTAAGAAAGGCAAATCGGGGCAAAGCATATGAGAAAAAATCACGAAATATCTTCTAAAACACTTCTTTTAAAAGAAGACGGTTCTTTGAATGAGCCGGGCTTTTGCAAAAGAATGTTATATGAGTATGACCGCAATGCCGTAAAAGGCAACCCTTTGAGGATAAAGGAGTGGGATTTTTATCAGATTTTGAGCGGCGAATACATGGTTCAGTTCATTATATTTGATATTTCTTTCGGCGGTGCGGCTAACATCAACATTATAAATTTAAAATCCGGCAAACGTGAGGAGTTCTTATCTCTTAAACCGCTCACAGCAGGAAAACTCGGGCTTGAAAACAATACAGAACTTCCGCATAAGGTCTTTTATATAAATAAAAATTTTGAGATGTCTGTTGAGTACGTAGGCAATAAAAGAGTATTGCGCGCATACAAAAAAGACGAAGTGGACTGCGACATTACTTTGAGCGAATTTGACGGGCACGAATCTTTGGTTATGGCTGTGCCGTTTAATAAAAAGACGCAGTTTTATCTCAATCAAAAAATCAACTGCATGGCGGCTTCGGGATTTTGTAAAGTGCGCGGTTTGAAAGCGGAATTTGACCCGCAAAAAGATTTCGGACTTCTCGATTGGGGCAGAGGCGTTTGGCCTTATAAATGCAGTTGGTATTGGGGCAACGGCTCGTCACGGCTTGATGACGGCAGGGTTTTCGGCTTTGAAATCGGCTGGGGTTTCGGCAATATGAGAGCTGCCAGCGAAAATATGCTTTTTATTGACGGCAAGGCGCACAAAATCGGCGATGTATATTTAAAAAAAGATAAATCCGATTGGATGAAGCCGTGGTACTTTACCTCGGACGACGGCAGATTTGATATGACCATGATGCCCGTGTTTGATAACTACACATCGTCGCGTGTAGGGGTAGTGGGCAACATATGCCACCAGGTTTTCGGAATTTTTAACGGCTATGCCGTGCTTGACAGCGGCGAAAAAATTGAGGTTAAGGATATGCTCAGCTTTACGGAAATGAGCGATAATCGCTGGTAAGATTGTTAACTTGTTGACAATGCTTGACAAGAGCTTATCCTTTATTTATAATGAAATTGCTACAAATATTTTGTACATAATCAACTAAAAGGAGGATAATATATGCAAAAAGATTTACCGTTGTTGCTTCTTGATAACATATCTATGAGCAATGTTGTAAACGAGGGCGAGTTTAAAAGCAATATGCTCACTTTTGAAGAAGCAAAAGCCATAATTGAGATGTATAAAGAGGACGACGTTATTCGTTGCTTTTCCGGCGACCCCTTGGAAGAGATTGTTTTCAAATATCTTAACATTAAAGGGCAGCATTATACATACAAAAAAATTTTCAACATGCGCCCCGGGCAGGATGCAATCGTTTTTAAAACATATGTTACCCCGTCCGAGACACAGCCTATAATAGAAACTAAATACGGTTCGCAGGCAAAAAAAATACAAAACATATATGTTTACTGCCAATATATATCAAAAAAGATTTAAAATTTATATATTTTGATTAAGCATTAAAGGTCACAAAGCGTTGAGAGAAAAATGTATTTCACGCTTTGTGACTTTTTTCTTTAAATAATGTTTGCAAATACATATGGCGTTTGGTATAATAAAATTCGGTAAAGGGAGGTTTTGCAATGAATTTTAAACCTGTCGGCTCATCCGGTGCAGTAGAGGGCTTTTGTCTTGTAAAAAGCCTTGAAGTTAAAAAAACCGCAAAGGGTCTGCCTTATCTTGATTTAACGCTTACAGACAGTTCCGGCGAAATAAACGGAAAGCTGTGGGACTATAAAGAGGATATTCACGGCGATATAAAGGTCAACAATGTTGTCAAAATCAGAGGAACGGAATCAATGTTTAACGATATGCCTCAGCTCAGGGTTGACAGAATAAGACCTGCGCTGGCGTCGGATAACGTGAAAATAGAAGATTTTGTTCCGAGCTCAGAATACAGCGGAGAGAGCATGTTTGATATTATATATTCGACCGCCGAAAATTTTGAAAACAAAGAGCTTAAAAATTTGGTTACGGCAATTCTTTCCGAAAATAAAGAGGCTCTTACGGTTTGCCCCGCGGCGTTCAAGCTTCACCATGCAATCAGAGGAGGACTGATGTATCACACCCTTTCTGTGATGCGTCTTGCCGAAAAGGTCAGCGACATATACCCGAGCGTTGACAGAGAGCTGCTTTTAAGCGGCGTTATACTTCATGATGTTGCAAAGATATGGGAATTTGATGTCTCCGACGCGGGAGTTGTCACAGGCTACACCGTTGAGGGTATGCTTATAGGTCACCTTGTTAAAGGCACTATGAATATTGAGAAAAAGGGCCGTGAACTCGGCACAGACCCCAATACGCTGATGCTTATTGAGCATATGGTGCTTTCGCATCACGGCGAACCGGAGTTCGGCGCAGCTGTGAGACCTATGTTTCTTGAGGCAGAGATACTTTCACAGCTTGATATGCTTGATGCAAGAATATATGAAATTACAAGTGCTGCAGGCGAGGTCGGTTCAGGCGAATTTACCGCGCGTCAGTGGGCACTCGAAAACAGAAAGCTTTATAATCCCGGTATTAAAGAAATAAAACCCAAAGCTAATTTATTATAAAAGGGGAGTTAAGATTGAGAAACCATGAAGTAACAACCGTTCAGACTTTGCTTAAAAAAGACGGTACGCTCAGAGAGCCCGGCTGGTCAAGGCAACAGGTTCAGGTGTATGACCGCAGTGCAATAAAAGCGCCGGCATACAGAATCAAAGAGTGGGATTATTACCTTGTAATATCAAATTCCGGCAATTTCGGCATTGCTTTCACAATTTCGGACGACGGATATATCGGCTTACAATCCGTTTCTCTTTTGGATTTTTCCGTTCCGTGCGAGCATACGGAGACTGTTCTCAACGCTTTCCCGATGGGTAAGCTGAAAATGCCCTCGTCTTCCGAAAGCGGCCACGTTATGTATAAAGACGGCAGACTTCAAATGAAGTTTTTAAAATACGACGGCAGCCGCAGAATTATCTGTCACTTTGATAATTTTAAAGACGGAAAGCCCTTTGACTGCGACATTACTTTGGAACAACCCGAGATGGACTCAATGGTTATCGCCACCCCGTGGAAAGAGAAAAAGACAGCGTTCTATTACAATCAAAAAATAAATTGTATGCGCGCGAGCGGCAAGGCGAGATTTGACGGCAGAGACTATAAATTTGACCCTGCAACGGATTTTGGCACTCTCGACTGGGGCAGAGGCGTATGGACATATGATAACACATGGTATTGGGGCTCTGGAAACGGAGTCGTAAACGGCAAACCGTTCGGCTTTAATATCGGATACGGCTTCGGCGATACCTCTGCGGCAAGCGAAAATGTCATATTTTATGACGGAAAGGCTCATAAACTTGATGACGTAACTTTTAACATTCCCACATCAAGCTATACCGACCCGTGGACTTTCACATCTAGCGACGGCAGATTTGAGATGAACTTTGTGCCGATTATAGACAGAAGCGCAAAAATAGACGTTAAGTTCATAGTCACCGATCAACATCAGGTGTTTGGCAGAATGAGCGGTAAGGCTGTGCTTGACGACGGTACAGTTCTTGAAATTAAAGACCTTTTGTGCTTTGCAGAAGATGTACATAATAAATATTGATTTTTCGGAGTATATATGGATTGGACAGAAATTAAAATCTCGGTGCCGTCTCAAGATGTTGAAACGGCAGAAAATATTGCACAGATGGTAGTTCCTTACGGAATTTACGTTGAAGATTACAGCGACCTTGAACAAGCCGCATGGGAGATTGCCAAAATTGACCTCATAGACGAAGACCTACTGAATAAAGACAGAACCAAAGCGATAGTTCACATCTATATTCCGCCTCACGAAAATCCTTCGGAGGCAGTCGCTTTTTTGACCGAGCGTTATACGGCAGAAAAAATACCGCACGATATTGATATTGCGGTTTGCAGAAATCAGGATTGGGAGAATAACTGGAAAGATTATTTTAAATCCATACCCGTCGGCAAAAAGCTGATGATTCACCCTGTATGGGATGATGATTTTGACCCCGGTGACAGAGCGGTGCTTGATATTGAACCCGGCCTTGCATTTGGCAGCGGCGGTCATGACACCACAAGACTTTGCCTTGAAATGATGGAGGATTACGTTACCCGCGACACTGAATTTCTTGATGTCGGCTGCGGCAGCGGAATACTCTCTGTCAGCGCGCTTTTGCTCGGTGCAAAAAAAGCCGTGGCTGTTGATATTGACCCGCTTGCGGTAAAAAAGGCGCGTGAAAACGCAGAGCTTAACGGATTTGACGAAACGCGATACACCGCGCTTGAGGGCGATCTTGCGGATAAGGTCACTGGTAAATATAACGTGGTTGCGGCAAATATAGTTGCAGACGTTATAATTTTGTTTTGCTCTCAGGTTAAAGAGTTTATGAGCGATGACGCAGTGTTTATTACTTCCGGCATAATAGATACAAGAGAGCCGGATGTTCTTGAAGCCTTTAAAAAATACGGTTTCAGCATTGTTGAAAGGCGCGAGCGCGGCGGCTGGTTGTGCTTTGCACTTAAAAAGAGTTGACATTTTTTACACAGTATATTAAAATGTTTTTGTTAAGGAGATGTAGCATATGAAAATTACATTTAAAAAATTCCTCTCGGCATTTCTTGCCGTACTGATGATTGCGGCGGTAGTTCCGTTCTCCGCATCGGCGGCGAATTATAAAAATCCTGTATTCACTCTTAAAGTTACGGCAGAGACAGACACAACCGTCACAGTTGCGCTGAACCTTGAATCGGGTAAATTTAACTGTGTTGATTTTGCTTTTGTTGCCGCAAAGGGATATACCTGCACAAAAATCCAAAAAGGTGCGGCTCTGCAGGCTTTTGAAAAAGAAAATCAGGCTTCTTTGTGCTCGGCTAACCCCGCAACAGGTTTTGTAGCGTTTGTGCTTATGGACGTCTACTCAAAATCGGGTGAATTTTTCACTGCCGTATTCAGCAAAACAAAAGGCAAAGCATATAAAGCCGGCGATATTAAGATTGAGTTTTCTAACTGTGCCATTATGGATAAAGACGACACAATAGATCTTATTCCCACAATGGGCTTTGAACTTGATAAGACCGAAGTCGAAGTTAATTACGGCACCAAGTTTACCGTCAAAGCTTCTGCAGACGGCTGCAAATGGTCAACATCAAATAAAAAGGTTGCTACGGTTGACTCAAATGGCAACGTCAAAGCTGTCGGTCGCGGCACTGCCGTTATCACCGCAACGCTGGACGGTGTTTCGGTAGACTGCAAGGTTACGGTTAAATTTACTTTCGGTCAGTGGCTTCTTTATATAGTTTGCTTCGGCTGGATTTGGATGTAATCTTTAAAACCTAATATCAAAGTCAGGAGGTTTACTCGATGAGAGACCTCCTGATTTTTTATAAAAATTTTAAAAAAGTGTTGACATAACTCTTTTTATGTGATACACTCTATATGTGGTTAGTGAAGACTAACCAAGTGATACAAGATCACTTCGTACAATAGCATTTGCTCGGCTGTACGCAGCCATCAGGCAGCTGAGCAAAGGAATCCTCCATCGAGGTATATTTAAGCTGATACCTCATAAAACTCCCTTCAAAACCTTACGCCGAGCCGAAAAAGGCTCGGCGTTTGGCTTTGCTGCCGTATTAAATAAAGAAGCTATAATCCGCGTTTTGATTTGTGGATTATAGCTTCTTTGTATGTTTTAAACTAATATGTATTAAATGCTTTATCGCATACCGATTATTATTTTTGAAATAAAGTTTAATACAAACTCTATTATGCTTTTAAAATAGTCTGTATGCAAAATTTCTTCGTAGGCACTGTTGTCGGTATTTTCGACCGATTGACTTATAAGCTCTGTATATTCTGTATAAGCTTCGTCGGCTTCAAGCTCTTGTTTAGATTTGCTCTGATCGACTTTTGAGAGGAGCAAGCCCGCCTGTTCGAGCAATGCGCGGTCGTCTGCGTTTATCTCTCCGTCATGGTTGCAGTCGGCGGCAAGCCATACGGCTTCTCCGACCTTTTCTCTTGTAAGAAGACCGTTTATTATGCAGTCAACTATAAACGCGTCCTGAGCGTCATACAGGCCGTCTCCGTTAACATCGCCGAATATAACAAGCTTATAGGTTTTTATTACGTCGCCGTCTTCGTTGCAAAGCTCAATTACTGTTCCCGTGCCGAGTCCGTTTGCGGTTTCGGTGCACTTAATTGTGCCGTCAACAGCTTCAATATATTTATCAAGGCTGCTGATGCTTGCTTCAACGCCGTATATGAGCATGTTCTCGTTGTCAACTGTCGTGCCGTCAAATATGGGCTTGATTACTGCTGTTTCTATTTTCACAAGAGAAGCTATTGCTGCGTTAATATCCTTAGCCATTTTGTCTATTTCTGACTGATGCGTAATATCAAGGCCGTATGTTACGCTTTCTGCGGCATTTTTAAGAGCATTATAAGAATCTTCTGTGTACTTGCTCTTATCTATTGCCTTGTATTTTTCTATTGCCGCATTTACCTCTGTGTAATCGCCGTCAAGATATTTCAGCGCGTCGCTTGCTTCTTTAAGCTTTGATATTGCGCTGCTTACCTGTGCGGAGGTTGCCGAAGCGTTGCCATAAACAGCCTTTGCGGCGGTAATTGCTTCTTTGAGCGCATCCGCAGTTTCTTTTGTGCGAAGCGAAAGGTCAATTGCCTCGGCGTCATTTATCGCTTTGAGCAAAGCGTCTTTTGTAACGGTAACGGTTACGGTGCACTGTGCGGTGTGTCCGCCGTCAAGGGTGTAAACGGTAATTGTTGCCGTGCCGCCGTCAATAAATGTTACGGTGCCGTTTTCGGCCGTTGCAACCGATGGGTCGCTTGTTTTCCAAATTACATCCGTGATGTTGGCTCCGCCTATACCGAGCTTTCCCTTGGGCTCTACCGTAGCGGTGAGAACCTCACTTGTGCCCGGTGCGCCGCTTATCTGAGTCTTATCAAGCGATACGCCTGTTGCCGGTGTGTTGGCGAATGAAACATATATGCTGTCTGTAACCTTATTGCCGAAATGATCTGTTGCCGTTACGGTTATTTTAGCCGCGCATGCCTTATTTTCGGCAGGCGATACCGTGCCGTTTTCATCAACCGAAACCAAAGATGAATCGGAAGACCAAACTATTGATTCATACATTGAGTCGTCAGGGGAGTAACCGTATGAAAGTGATACACTCTGCGATGTATAGCTCTTATAAACCGGAACTTTTACAGATATAAATTCGGGTGCATCTGAGCCGTTGCGTTTGATTGTTATCGCACTCATATGAATGTATTTTTTGAGTGCTCCTACGGCTGATGTAAGCTTAGCCGCCGCATCGTCTATTTCTGCCTGAGATACACTTTCATCGGCATAAACATCTTTTGCTTTTTTGAGTGTCTCAACAAATACGGCGTATGTTTCTTTTGTATAGTCCTGCTCGTTATAGCCGGGGTTCTCTGCATCATAAATTGCTTTTTGCAGTGCGGTTTTATCTGTTGCAACGGTTATGACGCAGGCTACCGAAAGTCCGCCTATTACAGTTTTTGCCGTAATAATTGCCGTGCCGCCGCTTATGATTTTAACTAATCCGTTTTCATCTACCGATGCGATTGAGCTGTCGCTTGACGACCATGTGACTTTGTCAAGGTCTGAAGCATTGCCGTCTGCACCGAGAACAGATGCCGTAAGCTGAATTTCTTCACCGATAACATGAGTTGTAACGTCTGAAGGTGTTACGGAAATTGTTGCGGCAGGATTTTTTGCGAATACAATCGTTACCTCTTTTGTATATACGTTGCCGAAATCATCCGTAAGTTTAATTATTGCTTTGCCGTAGCAAGCGGTGTTGACTTTCGGAACGGCGATACCGTTAATGTTTACATATATATCGCCCTCAAAAGACCACTCGGACGACACAAACATGGCATTTTCGGGTTCGGTCTTAAAACCGAGCTGAGCCGTAGTCATTATATAAGTCTGATCTTCGGGTACGATAACCGTGTAAACGTCCGACACAGTGTTGTTATAGGTTATATCAATGCCTTTAACATAAACATAATCTTCCAAAGAGGCGATTTTGCTTTCAAGAAGTGCAAGCGCCTCATTGACTGCTGTCTGCGTCGGGTTGCTCATTTCTAAGACTTTTTTCGCTTCATCAAGTGCTGTTTTTAATTCAGCCCATGTTGCCGGAGTGTAATCTGTTTCTTTAAGCTGTGACGCCTCTTCTGCTTTTGCAGAAAGCTTTGATTTATCCGCAAATACCTTGATGTTTACGGAAGCCGTAAATCCGCCGTCAACCGTTGTTGCGGTTACTGTGCATGAGCCTGTATCCACAAAGCTCAGGTTTCCGCCGTCAACTGTCGCAACCGAAGTGTCGCTCGATTCCCATATAACGTCCTGAATGTTTGCCGCGCCTATGCCGAGTGTTCCTGTGGGCTGAACGGTGGCTGTTATTTTGTTACTGCCGCCTACTGTTGCGTCCGAAATTTCGGTTTTGTCAAGCTTTATTCCCGTAACGGGAACATTTGCAAACGAAACATAAACACTGTCTGTAAATTCTTTGCCCTTGTAGTCTGTTGCCTTTACAGTGATAATGCTGTAACACGCTTTGTTTTCCGCGGGTTTAACAACACCGTCTTCAACTGTTACCGAGCTGTTTGACGATTCCCATGTAACGCTGTTAATTGTTGCATCCTCGGGAACCAAAACATAAGAGAGCGTGACGGATTTATCTGTGTATTTTGAAGTAACGGGAACATTTACGGATATGTGCTCCTGCGCTTCGCTGCCGTCAAGTGTGATATAAATTTTTTCAAGTCTTATGTATCTCACAAGTGAGTCATAGGCATTTAAGAGCTCTTCGTTTGCCGCATTTATATCTCTTTGTTTGGGATTGTCTGCGAGAAGAATGTTTTCTGCCTTTTCCATTGCTGCGGCAAATACCGCCCAGCTTTCGTCGGTGTAATCCTCACTGTTAAGAGCAAGACCTGCCATCATGGCTTTCGTTTTTGTAAGCTCTGTTTTGTCTGATTTAACCGTTACCGTGCATGTTGCGGAATATCCGCCGTCAACAGATGAAGCGGTTATGATACATGTGCCCGCTTCAACAAATGTAACGGTGCCGTTATCAACCGTTGCAACGTCACTGTCCGATGTTGTCCATACAACATCACTTACGCTCGGCTTGTCGCCGACAAGTCTGTCTGATTTAAGCGTTGCGGTCAAGGTTTGCGGTTCTGCGCCGTATGCAACTTCAATAGAGGTCTTGTCAAGCTCAATGCTTGAAACGGGATTGTTTGCGAAAGAGACATACACGCTGTTTTCTACTGTATTGCCGTAATGGTCGGTTGCCGTGAGGGTGATGCACGCTCCGCATGCCGAGTTCTTGGTGGGGGAGACTTTGCCGTTTTCGCTGACGGCTACGGCTTCGTTATCGGACGACCATGTTATGCTCTCATACATTGCGTTTGAGGGTGCATAGTCATAGCTTAATTCAACGCTTTGCGATGTATAGGTTTTGTAAATCGGTACTTTAACCGCGATGAATTTAGGAGCCGTTTCGCCGTTATAATATATGTTCAGCTTCTCCATGTGAATATACGGCTTTAAGTTATCAAGTGCATCGTTGAGCCTTTTTGCAGCGGTGTCAATTTCTTCCTGTGAATATACCGTGCCTGCCTCAACTTCTTTGGCATGGTTATATGCGGATGTATATTCTGTGCTGGTTTCGTAGGTATATTCCTGAACATCTATATTCGCTTCGTCCGCTCTGAGTATTGCGGCTCTGAGCGCCGTTTTGTCGCCGCCTACAGTTACAACGCAGGTTGCGGTAATTCCGCCGTCGCATGATGTTGCCGTTATTGTCGCAACGCCCGCGTCATTGTAGGTAAGCTGTCCGTTCTCATCAACAGAAACAGCCGACGGGTTATCCGATGACCAAATAACGTCCTGAATTGTTGCGTCATATGTGATAAGAGCAGATTCGCTTTGGCATTTTGCGCTGAGTTTTTGCGGCTGTGCATCAAGCGGGTCGTTTATTTCTTCAGGTGTTATGGTTATTTTTGTTACCGGGTATCTTGCAAAAGATACGTTTACACTGTCGCTTACACTGCGTCCTCTTTCGTCCGTTACCGTCAAAGTAATAACTCCGTAACAAGCTTTGTTGACGGTGGGGGAGCACTCTCCGCTTTCGTTCACTTCAATGTCGCTTGTGCTCGAGGTCCATTCAACTGTTTTATACATCGAATCAAGCGGGCTTATTCTTGAATCAAGCTTTATGGAATTGTTTTGATATTTAAAGCTTGTAGAAAGATTAACTTCTTTAGAAATGTATTCGGATGCGTCCCGGCCGTCATACTGAATGAATACGGCTTCGGGCTTAATCAGCCTTTTAAGCGAGCTGAATGCATTGTTTAAAGCGGCGGTTATTGAATCAATATCTGCCTGAGAAGCATTTTCGTCATTATATAATTCAGTCGCCTTGTTATATGCGTTTTTGAGTGCGTCATACGATTCTACCGTGTATTCGTCCTCAACGAGCGCAGCGTTGGTAACCGCGCTGATTGCTGCGGCCAGGCTGTCTTTATTGGTGACGACCGTAACCTTACATTCGGCGGTAAATCCGCCGTCAACGGTTGTAACTTTTATCACTGCCTGACCGACTGCGTTAAACGCGAGATTGCCGTCTTCGTCAACGGTGACAATATCGGGATTGCTTGACTGCCACAAAACGTCTTTAACGCTTGCTCCCGCAATGCCGAGTGCACCAGTCGGCTCAACGGTGGCTTTGAGAGAAGACGTTTGATAAACCTTTGCCGTCAGCTCGCTTTCGCTGAGCGTTACGCCTGTTGCAAAGTAGTTAGAAAATGTTACATAAACGCTGTCTGTCACAACATTGCCTGTGTAATCGGTTGCTTTTACCGTTATTTTTGCTTTACCCGAGGAATTATGGGTGTTTGTTACAAGTCCGTTTTGGTCAACGGTAATTTTATCTGAATCCGATGACCAGACTATCGAAGAATACATAGCATTTTCGGGATAAAGTTTCATACCGAGCTGTACTGTTTTGCCCTTATAGCTTTGATAAAGCTCAACTTTATTCGGAATAAAATCGGGAGCATCGTCGCCGTTCAGCGTTATCGAAACGCCGTAAACATTCACATATGCGCCTATCCGATTATAAATATCTATAATATTCTGAGCCGCTCTGTCACAGGTTGACTGTGAAACACCCTCGGTGTTTCTGACTTGCAGGGCAACGTTATAAGCCTCCTGCAAATCCTCCCAATCTTCTTTTGAGCAGTTTTCTTCGGTTACGTCGCCTTTTTCGACAAGGCTTATTGCATAGTTAAGCGCAGTTTTGTCGGCAACCACCGTTACCTTACATTCTGCTGTAAAGCCGCCGTCAACGGTTGTTACGGTTATAACCGCTTCGCCTGTATCAACGGGGGTGACGTTGCCGTCAAGCACTGTTGCCACAGATGTGTCGGAGCTCGTCCAGATAAGGCTTTTTATCGAAGCGTCGCCTACACCGAGAGTTCCCTCGGGTGCAACGGTAGCGGTGAGCTGTTCGCCGGCACCAACCGTGAGCGCCAGAGACTCTTTATCAAGTGTAACGCCTGTTACGGGGTAGTTTGCAAACGATACCGTGCAGGTGTCGGTATAGCCGCCGTCATATGTTTTGACCTGAACCGTGCCGTATGCGGCGGAATAGCCTTTGGGACTTACCACGCCGTCGGCAGTAACTTCTATGTTACCTGAAAGTACCGTCCACGATACGTTCTTGTTTGTAACGTCATAGGGGAGAATTGTGGCGGTCAATGTGGTTTTTGCATTGTTATATGTAGAGTAAAGAGGAACATGAACGCTGACAAATTTGCCCTGGTCTATCTGAACGCCCTTTGCAAGCTTGCCGACATATACCTGATAAGTCGAAACAACCTTGCTTATGAGCCCGGCTTTTGCATAAAGAGTGACAGTGCCGCCGTTAGAGCCTGTTAAAATTCCGTCTTTTGTTATTGTTGCAATGCTGTTTGAAGCATTTCCGTCAGATGCCCAGTTGACCGTTTCTCCGTCGTCACCGAGAATGCCCCAGGTGATAGAGGCATTAGACCTCTCGGGATAAAGAACAGCGGTATATTGCTGTGAAGAGCCGATTTCAAGCTCTGTCGGTCCGGATATTCCTATGTCAATAGGTGTTGTTATAAGCTTACCTTTTACGGTGAAGTCAATGCTTGCCGAAACGCCGTCAACGGTTGCCGTGACGGTGGCGGTTTTCTTGTTTAAAGATGATGCACCGCCTGCGTCTCTTGCTTTGACAATTCCGTTTTCATTAACAGAAATTACGCTTTCGTCAGACGATGACCAAATAACATTTTGTGAGTTTGCGCCTGCAGGAACTATATCTGTGAGGCTTACCATAGCGGTGTCGCCTTCGGTAAGTTCTGTTTTTTCTGCCGTCAGTTCAAATTTTTCAAGTTCAAGGCTTTGAACTATTGTGAAAGTAATTGAGTCATTTATTGAGGCTTTGAGAAGATAGTTAGAAAGCGTTTTAATCGCAGTTGCAAGAAGGTCGGAGGAATTGTTGCCTATTTTAGCTACCGTAACGAGAATATCAAGAACGGCTTTTAACGCATTCTGACTGATATTAAGACCGAGCAATTTAATCATAATTGCCGCAAGCTGTGCGGTGTCAACATCTTTGCCGAGGCTTATTGCATCGTTTATATATTTCATAAGTGAGTCAACAAGGTCGTTGGCATTCGGCGATACCTTTACCGTGACCTTGCCCTCTTTAAGGAATGTTATGTTTCCGTTCTCGTCCATGCTCGCATAGTCAGAGCCTGAGGTCCATATGCTGTCGGTGTCTATGCTCCATGTTACGCCGTAACCGAGGCGCAGGGGGGTTACACCGCCCTCAAGCTTTAATTTGCCGCCAACGGCAACGGTTGTGGGCAAAGACTCTTTATTGGTTATAAAAGCGCCGTTAGGTATTATTGAAGCATACCATTTATCCGAGTTTGTAACAAGAACCCTGACTTGATCCGAAGCCAAAACCTCGCCGTCGGCAGAATACAGTGTAACCGTAATACCCGTATCAAGTGAATTAAGTCTCTTTTCAAGCTGTTTTACAAGATAGTCGGCAACCGTGCTTGACACTCCGCTGAGAGAGCTTCTTACAGTTTCCAAAATTGCTTCGGTATCCATCGTGTCAAGGTCTATGTTGTCGTTGAAAAGAAGCTTTTCCATTGCGACAGCGAGCGCGGGGCCGATAATGGCAACGGTTCTTACATCGTTATCAATCCAAAGCCTTACCGCGGCTCCCTTAGAGCTGTCGTGAGCGTATATTTTGCCTGTTGAGTCAACGGATACTATGAGCGGAGATTCGCTTGTCCACTTAAGGTATGCGCCGTCCGGCATTGAGCAGTCGAGCAGCTTATGTGTAAGCTGAAGCTGTTCGCTCTCCATCAACGATATCTGTTCGGTGACCGAGGAGCCGTCCTCATAGCAAATGTCTATAGCATGTGTAGCCGCGGCAAAAGCGTGAATACTTGCCGCCGGAATAATCATAGACATCAGCATTGCAATCACCAAAAAGATGCTTTGCAGTTTAATAAACTTTTTCTTCATAATAAATACCTCCTAAAGCAATAGGTACACACAGAAAATTATAGCAATATATTATATCGCTATTTTTCTTTTTGAGAACAAAAGAAAAATTCCTCTACAGATTTTACCCGTAAAGAAATTCTTAATTATAATCTTATTTAATTTTATCAATAAAGTGTTTTTGGCGGTGCGTTTCTTTTCTATAACAGCTTTATATTCGTCGTTAAATTTACGGATAAAGTAAAGGTCGTCATCACTGTAGTCCGATGTTTTCTCGCTGTGAGAATATAAAAAGTTATTGCCGAACCGAGTAAAAAAGTAAATTTCAGGCAGCTTCTCAGGGAGGTACCGCAGTTTTTTGATAAATTTTTGAACCTAAAATCAAATGCTAAAAGTAAAGCCGAAACTGATAAGAACAGCAATAAAATTCTTTATTTTTTCTGCATATTCTTTTAAGCGAAATTTTATTTTTTTGTGTAAAGATTTAGGTGCTGTAGAATTTAGATGCAGAAAACGCTCAAAATAGTACGTCTTTTATTTTTACATAAAAAGAAGACTGCAATTCGTATTCTGTAGTTTTTAAAACTACCGTCTTGAATTACAGCCTTATATCTTTTTTATTCTTTGCCGGATGCGGCAGTCCCGGTTTTATTTTACATATATAATGTAGTCGTCTTTTCTGGGCTTTGCCTCCGGCAGGGGAGAAGCCGCGTAACCGAGTATGCAGTTGCCTATGCCGACATAATTTTCATCAAGACCCCATTCTTTCATAAGAGCCTTGCCCTCTTCGGTTTCAAATGTCTGTTTTGCGCGGTGAATCCAGCATGCGCCGAGGTCACACGCGTGCGCCGCCAAGAGGAGGTTGCCCATAACAAGCGTACCGTCTTCAAGATAGGTGTTTACTCTTGAATCGGCAAAAACAATTATTACCGTAGGAGCGCCGTAAAACGGGTCAACATCGGCACCCATTATTTCTGCATTGATTTTTGAGAGCTTTTCTATGATTTCTTTGTTTTGAACAACAACCATTTTAGGCGATTGCAAGCCTCTGCCGGTCGGGGCAAAAGTGCCCGCTTTAAGCACGGCGTTAAGTTCAACATCGCTTATCTGTTCTTTTTTATACGAACGGCAGCTTCTACGCTGAACCATATTCGTAAGTGCATCGGGATTTATCATAACATAACCTCCTAAATCAAAGATCCAGCTTTAAGTCGTTTTCTTTTATCCAGCCTATTTTTCTCAAAATAAGCGAAAATACGAGTGAAAGTACGGCAGGCAAAACAAAGCTTATAAGTATAAGACCGACCCAGTCAAAAGCCGTGATTGCGCTTTTGGCACCCGAGGCAACATCATTGACCCAACCGGTGTATACGCCTATTTGACCGACAAATCCGCATGTGCCCATGCCGGAGGATATTGCCGCGCCGTTCATTTCCATTTTAAAAATGCACGTTGCAACAGGTCCTGTTATTGCAGAGGCGAGAGTCGGCGGAATCCAAATTTTAGGATTCTTGACTATATTGCCCATTTGAAGCATGCTTGTGCCTATTCCCTGCGCCAAAAGACCGCCCCAGCGGTTCTCTTTAAAGCTCATTACCGCAAAGCCTATCATCTGAGCGCAGCAGCCTGCAACAGCTGCCCCGCCTGCAAGACCTGTGAGACTCAGCGCCGCGCAAATAGCCGCACTGCTTATCGGGAGAGTAAGAGCAATACCGACCACTACGGAAACGATTATGCCCATCACAAACGGTCTTTGCTCTGTTGCCCACATTATTGCGTTGCCGACATAACTTGCCGCAACACCTATTGCGGGGGCGCAAAAATGTGAAAGAAGTGCACCCGATATAATAACGGTCAGCGGCGTAACAAGAATATCAACCTTTGTTTCTTTGCTGACTGCCTTGCCGAGCTCGGCTGATACTATTGTAATAAGTAGAACTGCCAAAGGACCTCCCGCTCCGCCGAGGCTGTTAGCCGCCCAGCCGACCGCAACGAGTGAAAACAGCACAAGCGGAGGAGCTTTAAGAGCAAATCCGATTGCAACCGCCATAGCGGAGCCTGCAACTGTCTTTGCAAAATCTCCCATTTCGTTAAAAATTGCTATATTAAACTGTGTGCCTATTGTAGAGAGAATTGTGCCGATCAGAAGTGAGGCAAAAAGTCCCTGCGCCATTGCGCCGAGAGCGTCGATGCCGTATCTTTTTGCAGAAAATTCAATGTCTTTCCTTTTTAAAAATGCCTTAAAAGATTTTTTGCTCATTTTAAACAACCCCATTTATTTTGTTTTGAATTCCACCGTTAAGAAGTTTGAAGATACATTTTTGAAAAATCCTTTTGATGTGATCTTTGCCGTATATTCTGTGCCGCTTTCAAGCTTGTCAACAAAAAATTCACATTTTTCCGGTATATTATATAAATAGTAATCTGACCAAATGCTCTGCTGGCAAACAATAACTCCGTCGGATTTTCTTCTTAAAATGAGGTCATAGCTGTTGACATATCCTTCAACATCGTCTTTTGCCTGTGAGAATACGATTTTTGCGCCGCTTTCGGTTATATCGGTCACATCAATCTCTGCGTTGTCTGTGAAGTATGGGGGCTTAGCCTCTTTATAACGCTTTGCGTCGGTGTAAAGGAATGTTTCGGGGTCGGAGGGAACGTCAACTTTCCAAACTCTGGGGAAGAAATTACCGGTGAGAATATCGTAAGGATAAACTCTGACTCTGTTTTGTGCGTCTGCCTCAACTATGAGCATCTGTGCTGCCTGACCGCCGTTTTGAGGTCTTGTGCCGCAAACCTTGTCAAATTCGTCAAGCTCAAAATAGCTGAGCGTTCCTGTACCGAAGCAGGTGAAATGTTCCTGATATACCGATCTCGGGTCGTTTATGGGTGCGTGTGAGTGACCTGAGAACACAAGTGTCTGCGGATGGTCCATATATGCGGGAATGGTTACGTCATCGCCCCAAAGTATACTGCCGTAAACCGTGCCCGAAAGATGCGGATGCTGGAACATGAATACAGGCTTTTGGGGGTCGTCTTTTTTAGCTGTCTCAAGGTTATCATATATCCATTTGATTTTATCGTCGTTAAAATCACAGCTCTTTGAGGGAGAAGCCGAAACAAAATGGAAGCCGTTTATTACCTCGTGAACGTCCGGAGCGGCGTTAAAAATTCTCTTGAGTTTTTCCAGAGCGCCTTCAACTCCGCCGTTTTCGTGGTTATATTCGTGGCTTGCAACAGAGATGATAAGTTTTGTTTCATCATAATCAAGCCCGTTGTCAATTATTTCTTTAGCCATTTGCATTTGTGCTTCAGATCCGCTTGTTGCAATATCACCGTCAAGCACAAGTGCGTCAAGCTTCTTGTAAGTTTCTCCGTTTCGTGCTATTTTATATGCGTCGGCAATACCTTTTTTAAATCTTTCACTTTCGGCGGACGGTTCGTCTTTTAAGTGAATGTCGCTCATAACGGCGAATCTGATTATGGGCGCAAACTTTTCATTACACATATGCAAAACTCCATTACATTTATTTTAATAAAGTATACTATTATACATAAATACTGTCAATGTAATAAGCGACAAATTTGTTTTTAAAGGTTATAGTAATTTGTGAACAATCATAATAATCATTTAGAGGTGATTCTCATTAAAAACAAAGGAAATAAACAGTTGGCGGCGGCATTTATTATTGTTTTGCTGTGCTTTTTGATTGCTGTTAAAGCTCTGTCATCAGTTACAACGGTTATCTTTAAAGATGAGCATAACACGGTTTGCATAGACCCCGGCCACGGAGGTGATGCAGCAGGCGCACTATCAAGCGATAAAAAAAGATTTGAAAAAGACGACAATCTTGCTCTGTCTTTAAAAATAAAAGAAAAACTTGAAGAAAAAGATGTTAAGGTTATTATGACAAGAGACGATGACTCCGATGTCAGCCTAAAGGACAGATGCAAAAAAGCAAACAAATCAAAATCCGACCTCTTTGTGGCAATTCACCGCAACAGCTCCTCCGACGGCACGGGTATGGAGGTCTGGATAAAAGATAAGCCGTCAAAAGAAGAAAAAAGACTCGCAGAAGATATTTTAAATGCTCTTGTCAAATGCTCCGGGCAGTTAAACAGGGGAGTGAAAAAAGGGTATAGAAATACATCGGGCAACAACTATTATGTCAATGCCAACACCGATATGCCGAGCTGCCTTGTAGAGGTCGGATTTATAACAAATAAAGAAGATAATGAGAAATTCGACAAGCTTATAGATACATACGCTCAAAGCATTGCGGACGCGATATATGAAAATTTAAAAAAATTGTAGTTTTTATATTGATTTTTAGGAACTTATCGTTTATAATAACGTAGTTGAACGTGCCGGTGTGATGGAATTGGCAGACGTGCCGGACTCAAAATCTACTTCGCCGTTTCATACCACCGTTCCGTAAACCCTTGATTTTACAAGGCTTTTTGAAAACTGAATATGTAACTTGCTTTTAATGTCCCTCCACGATGTCCCTCCGATTTCTCGGACAGGACATCGGGAGACGACTTAAAAATATAAATGCCGGTGTGTCGGAATTGGCAGACGAGACAGACTCAAAATCTGTTATCCGCAAGGGTGTGTGGGTTCGAGTCCCACCACCGGCACCAGACCTTAACAGCTCGTAAACCCTTGATTTATCAGGGTTTGCGGGCTTTTCTTTATGCTCTGCTCCGTTATGTAACGCCCCTCCAGCAACAGCAAATGCACTGTTTTATGGCTCATTTTTAGGAGGGACATTGGAGGGACATGAGCGTTATTTGGAGGGATATACACCCAAAATCGCATTGGCAGACGCAACCTTTGAACTGAAATTCAGGTGCGTATAAATGTTTGATGTGGTCGAAATGTCGCTGTGTCCTAACCATTCTTGAATCTCTTTCAGGCTGACACCGTTTGCATACAACAGACTTGCGCAGCTATGCCGGAGATCGTGAAAGCGAATTTTCCGCATACCATTCTTTTCAAGCACCAGCGGGAAATGCTGGGTGATATAGCCGGGTTTTACAAGCTCTCCGATCTCGTTGACATAGATATAATCGGTGTATTGCCGACAATACGACCTGCCGCACAGCTTTCGGTTTAGCTCCTGCTCCGCTTTCAGGCGGTACAACAGTTCCTCAAATGGCGGTACAAGTGGCAGGCTGCGATAGCTGGCCTTTGTCTTTGTACGATCCTTTTGGATAATTTTGCTCTTGCCGTCGATAGTCGCCTGCGTTACTGTGTGCCGTATGGTGATCGTTTTCTTCTTGAAGTCAATCGCATCCCATTTCAAGCCTACGGCCTCGCTGCGGCGCAGTCCGTAAAACGCGCCGAGAATCACGCCAAGCTCTATGGGGTCGCCCTTTACCACCTCAAAAAGACGGTTTAGCTCATCTTCCTCATACGCGCTGCCGACAAACTTTTCTTTTTTCGGCCGTTCAATGCGATCAGCCGGATTCGTGTCAATCAAACCGAGTTTGAAAGCGTGCTGCAACGCCTTTCGGATATTTGCGTGGCGGTGTATGACCGTGTTTGCGGAAACGCCCCGCACCGTCAGTTCATAGGTGTAATAGTCCTGAATGTGCTTTGGCTTTATCTCCCGTAAGAGCAGACCGGGGTGGTGTTCCTCAAAGTATGGGATAATTTTGCTCTTGATTCCCATAGAATACGCACCGTAGGTCGTTTCCTCCACATTCTTTTTTATCATTTCCAACCAGTCGAGCAGAAATGTTGTAAAGAGAATGGAATCGGTGGAAACCTTGCCTGTACTGCGTTCTAACGCTCTTGCCTCCAACTCTGCTTCTTTGGCTGAACGGGCTTCTATAAGCATTTTTTCGGCACGCTTCTTATTTCCCTTGACAGGGAGCCCCGTGGATTTTGACGGCGTGTGCCGTTTACCGTATTCATCCACATAGTTGAGCACGATATGATAGTACCCGTTTTTCTCTCGCAGATGTCCTGCTACCATAATAAAACCTCCTTTGAGTGGTGCAGCGTAGATTCATCTGCCATTGACACTATCATTATAGCAATCCGAATCTCATAGGCCAAATGTGCAAATGAGGTTTCACGCATTAGATTTTTCTATCAATTCCAAATACTCTAAAATGTTGAGCTTTGGGATTCGATAACGGCGGCCGACAACAAAACTTTTAATCGTGCCTGCTTTCAAAAGGCGATATGCTGTCTTGGTACTTATGCCGCCGAGCATTTCACACATCTGCTCAACTGTAACGACATCAGGATAATCGCAAAAAAGGAGTTTATAGGCGTCCTGTGACTTCATAAGCGCCTCCTATCTGCCTTTTGGAATGACCTCATAATTGAAGCCATCTCTGCGGTTGCAGTTGGCACAAGCGCCGTGTTTCTCCTGCGGGGATTCAACCTTGCGTAAATCAAAAACACCCATACCGCAGAATTTATCGGCACAGGTGTTGCAAAGGCAAAGTATGAGTTTTTTCGGAATACTATCTATCAGATCAATGCTGATAGCAAGGGCGTGATTCATTTCTGTAATCTGTCCAGCCGATAGTCTGCCGACAAAATTATTCAATCGGCGTTTGTCAATGGTTCGCAGTTGTTCCAGAAGAACGATAGAGGGCTGTTCAAGGCCACATTCCGTCCCGATGTAATAGTGAGTGGGTAATTTGCTTTTCGTGGCTGTACGGCTTGATATGGCGGCCACAATGACCGTAGGGCTGTGACGATTACCGACATTGTTCTGAATGATAACGACCGGGCGATAGCCCTCTTGTTCCGAGCCGACACCTTTGCCGAGATCAGCATAGAAAATATCGCCCCGTAAATATGTTTTGTTCATGATTTTGACCTCCCAAATAAATTTAGACGGGTATATCCCGCCTATGTAAGAGGTCAAGCAGCAGAACAGGAATAAGTCGGAAAGGTATAAATAAATCCCTGCTTTATAGAACCGTTCCGCCGCTTGACCGTTTATTTTCAAATAATCCTATTTGTCCTCGACACCCCGGATCGTTATGGGAAGTCATCAAACGGCTGGCGGCTCACCAGCTCCACGGGAATCTCACCCCCGGTAGGTTCTCTATCGGCTGCTCTCATTGCCTGCGACGGCTCACACACGAAAAATGCTGCTCGCTCGGACTGTGACTGAACAGGAGTATCATTAGCCCTATTGCTTATCATCGCCATACCGGGAGCCTCCCGATACTTATAGCCGGCTGTTTATCGCTCCTTGCCGGAAATCAGAAAGCCAAAGACCGTATAATCAAAATAGGTGTAATCTCGTTGCTTCTGTTTTCCGCAAATCGTGGCGCAGTCGCTAATGTGGCTTATGCTCATCACAATAGCAATAGGAATGTGTTTGATGAATGGGTATTCAGTTGTAAAAGAGCAAACCCATTCACCGCACAAAACGGAAAACAGGCAGAGAGTTTTCGTACCTCTCCACCTGTTTCCTCACTTAAAGCCTAAAACACAGGGACTATTTCAAAATTTTTTTCAAATTATTCAGAGCGGCATAAATCGAATCCTGCACCGTCTGATATTTGCATCCCTCCATTTCTGCAATTTGGGAGTATGTAAGTCCATTGAAATAATACAGTATGAGCCTGCGCCGTTGTGTTTCGGGCAGTTTGTTTATAGCGTTGTGCAACGCCTCATACCGCATATTGCGAAGAACCACATCCTCAACCGATTCCGGGAGAACAAACGCCCGGTCATATAAAGTAGCCTCGGTAAGTTCTGAATGCTCGTAATGCCGATCCATTTCATTAAGAAATGAAAGATCGTCCAGTTCAAAGCAATCCAGAAGTTCAAATAATTCTTTGTTTATCAGCAATTCCCGTAACACACCTTGTCCGTCCCGAAAGGAAAGATAATGCTTGTCCTGTCGTTTGGAAAGTGTATAGGGATTGTCTTTGTCTTTTCTGCGTTTTGGACGCTTCTCGTCCATAGTCGTTTCCTCCGATCAATCTGAAATTTGAGAAATTCAGATTGATCGGGGCGGTGAACGACAGCGTGGTAACGGTGCTTTGCTATATACAAAAACGCACCTGCATAACGGCAAAAATCGCCGTAACACAAGTGCGTTGTATTCTGTGTCAGATAAAAGGTGGTCTGTGGGTTCAGGGCGCGAGCCACAATATCCCGATGAAGAATTTAGACTTTTTTTGACCGTGTACCATCGGGGTGTAGGCGGTCTAAATCATACAATCATATTCGCTGCTTATAATCAGCAGCGAAGCGTTGGCGGCAGTCCAGCGCATAAAAAATCCCTCCAAACCAAAACGCTGAATTGGAGGGATAGGCACAGCAAAACGCCCCGGCAAAACCTCGTTTTTTTATTTGTCAGGGCTGTTATTCTATTCAGTTCAACAATTTACGAACTGTCCGTTCATTTATAATTGAATTACCATGCCATTATCAACATGACATAATTAGGTACAATTATATGTGGAGGTGAACCGACAGTGCATAAAGAACCTGAAACGCTTGGAGAAATCCTTAAAACTGCTCGTATGCGTGCCGATATTACAATGGAAACGCTGGCGGAAAGAGTTGATATTACCGAGCGATACTTATATCGGATTGAGAACGAGGGAAAGAAACCCAGTTTTGATGTCCTCTATAAACTCATCCGGGAACTTGCAATACCAGCGGATTCGATTTTCTATCCCGAAAAGCCGTCCAAAGATTCCGAAATAGAAAATCTTATCCGTATGCTTTACGGCTGTAATGAGCGTTCAATGGAAATTATCAAAGCAACCGTAAAAGCCACATTGGAAAGTCAACCAAAAGAACAATCATAAAGCTGCTTTTCAAAAAACAGAGCCGATAATCTGCGAGGTATCTCACAGGTCATCGGCTCTGCGTCTATGCGTCCGGCTCTTTGATGACAACTATATTCAAATTTTCAACTTCGATCAAACTTTCCTGCTTGCATTTCGGACAGTAGAGAGGAAAATTCTTTAATACTGTGTCCTCTCTGATTTTGTCACGCGTTTTACTACCGCAGGTTGGGCATAAAATCCAATGCTCATTTCTCATTGCATCACCGCCTTTTCATACAATCATTTTTACATCATCACACAAAATCATTTCTGACATCCGCAATAATATCTCCATTTTTGATTTTCCATAGCCCATATAGCGATGTAAGAAACATAATAAGGAACATAGCCAATGAAGATATTACAAATGCTCCAAGCGGAAATACAAAATCAATTACCGCTCCGACTACAATGCTTTTATATATCAGATAGCATAACGGCAAAGAAGAAATGCCGCCGATTAAGATCGCAAGCAAACCATTCCGCAGGTTTTCGATGCAGAGCATAGCAAACAGCTTATTTACCGTCATTCCTACCGAACGCAATACCGCAAATTCACGCTTACGCATATTGAGGCTCGTAGTTATGACATTGAAAACATTTGCACAGGATATTACGGTCAAGAGAATTAAAAAGGAAGTTGAAAACAGCTTTATCATTGCGGCAAAGTTTCTCTGCGATTCATAGCTTTCAGCAGAACTGAATATTGACACATCTTCGGCAAGACCAACGCTCGTTAAATAATCCGTTGTGTTTTTTTGAATGTTCGCATAGTTTGGGGATTGTATCATTATTTCCTTGCTTGTGATTTCTGCATTAAACTCAGGCATACGGCTTTCGGGAATCAAAATACTGATGCCTCCGTAATTCGGTCTGAATTCAAGCGGAAAGTCATAGTTGCCAACCGTAAAATTAACGCTGAAAAAGGTATCGTAATAATTCTCATAATCAAAGCGGTCATTTGGATTTGCGTTAATATCTTGGCTGAGCCGTTCACTCGCTGCTTCACTCATATAACGCACATCGACGTGATAGCTTCCGTCTTTCAAGATAGGAAAACTCGTGCTTTTACTATCCTCGTCGATTTCATCATAAAAGGCACTCGCATAAACGGAATTATCATTTTTAAGTCCATTTTGCGAAAGGAACTCGGAATAGCGTTCATTTGAAATAATGAATATATAAAACGGAGCTTTATATAATTCGGAGCTTTCTTTAAGTGTAGCCCAATCCGAGCCTCGGTAGCTGTCAGTTATCCATTCCGAATCAAGTAAAACACTATGAAAATGTGAGGGACTTTCCGCAAACCAACCGACTTCATCAATGCCGTCCTGCGATTTTACAAAGCTGTATAGCTCATCAAATTCTTTCGTGCCAAACTCCATAGAATAGTTCATACGCAGATCGTAGCCTATGTTCTTCCGTTCTGCTTCTACAAATGAGAGCATATACAGGCTGAACGCATTTGCAGACACAAAAAGAAAGATACTGATTGCAAGCGAAAATGTTATTGCACGAAACGCTTTCTTTTCTCGTTTTATAGTACGCTTTGCAAGCAAATTTTCAGCAGAAGAAGTAAAGTTACTGCACTTTACTTTCATCACGCCTTTTTCACCTTTCAGATTGCCTATTATCGAAATTTTAGAAGCAGCGCGAGCAGGAACACCGGCGGATAGTAACACCAACAGATAACCGAAAATTGCTGTTATCATAAGCAGCCATCCGTTTATATGCAGCCGCATACCAATGTTCACATAGAGTACTTTCCCCATATATGCTCCGAAAATATCAAGCAACGCCCAAGAAGTCAAAAGACCGAGGACTATACCGATCGGTATCGCAACCGTCCCAAGTAAAAGAGCTTCGGAATATACAATCGTGCGAATATCTTTTTGGGTTGCACCAATCGAGGATAAAAGTCCGAGTTCTTTCGTCCTTTCGGAAACGGATATAGCAAAGGCATTGTATATCAAAGAAATTGCACCCACAGCGATGATAAGAAGCAAAGCGGCGGCAATCCCCATTATTAGGCTCTTAATACTCTCGCTTTGTGAAATCCCGAGATAGGAAAGCAATTCCGTGTGATACGAATATTCTGTTGTTTCACTTAAATATCGGCTTGCAAATTCGTACACCTCGTCTGGATTTTTAAGTGTAATGCGGAATACATCATTTTCGTCAATGGAGATCATTTGGGTGGATAAAACGCCCTCTGCCGCTTCAAGGTCTGCTATTTGTTCTGCGGTGGTGTTATACACGGCAATATGCCAATATCCGTCCTTTTCGATAATGGAATCTATCGCAGAATCGAGCATAGAATTTAACAGCGTAAAAATCGTACACACCATGAGGACGGACAATACAATTCCCATAAGTGTTATCAGCGTTCGCCCTTTATTTTTCCGCAAGCTCCTTGTTGCAAGTTTAATACAAACACCCATAGTTATCCCTCCGAGAGCTTACCGTCCTTGATGATAAGCATACGGTCTGCCAACTTTGCAAGCTCCAAATTGTGCGTAATCATAATGAGCGTTTGACCGTATTGTTTATTTGCACTCCCCAGAAGCTCCATTACCTCTGCTGCACTTTTGCTGTCAAGATTTCCTGTCGGTTCGTCGGCAAGCATAAGCGCAGGATTTGTAAATAAAACTCTGCCTATGGCACAGCGTTGTTGCTGACCGCCTGAAAGCTGGCTCGGCAGATGACTTCTTCGCTCTTTCATTCCAAGCGTATCCAGCAATCGGTCAAGCGTTTCTTTGTCGGTTTTCTTTTTATCAAGGCGGCAAGGGAGCGTTATGTTTTCCTCAACCGTCAAAGTGGGAACGAGATTATAAAACTGATAGATTAAGCCCGCCTTTCGTCTGCGATAATAGGCAAGCTCCTTTTCGCTCTTGGCATATATATCCTCACCATCTACATACACCTTGCCGGAGGTGGGGCGGTCAATACCGGCAAGGATATGTAACAAGGTCGATTTTCCCGATCCCGACGGACCGATGATAGAAACAAATTCGCCTTTTTCTACGGTAAAAGATACATTGTCAAGTGCTTTAACCTCTGCCTCTCCCGCTTGATATGTTTTGCATAGATTACAAACATTCAGTATCGGCATATAAATCATTCCTTTGTAAGGCTTTCTTGTATTTTAGCTTCTGCTTCATCAAGATTGGCAAAGCTGGTAATTGCACCGTCAAACAGATCAGCATTGAAACGAATAGCTCCGTCGGACAAGATAACAGCAAAATGATCTTCTCCGAACATAGAATATTCGCAAATATCGTCATAGTAAAAAGTTTTTCCGTTGATTTCCGCACAGCTCTGTTCTGTTACTTCTTTCAAAAGGAAAATGCCCTCTGTTCCATTCTCCAAATGCGAGATTACAACAGACGAGTCATTTGCAGAAGCGTTATCCACACATTTCGGCAGCAAAACCGTTACCGTGCTGTCTGCTTTTGCATTTCCCGAAATAACCTTTGTGATTTTTATGGTAGCAAGTGCTTTTTGAGCAATTTCACCTTTGCCGTAGTCGATTTGAATATTGCGTACTGTTTCTATTGTACCTCGTACAATCGTATCGCTGTAACTGTTAAAGATTTCTTCCGAGGTCAATGGGGCGGGCAAGATTGTTGTTTTTTCAAATTCGTCAATGTAGGTAATCTTAATTCCTTTGGAGCGCTCCAACTCAAAATCTCCTTTGGAAGAACAGCCCGTAAAAATAAGGGTAGCTGCGATCAGCAAGAGCGAGAGCGTAAAAATGGTCTTTTTCATAAGTTTTGCATCCTTTCATAATTTGTTTTAGGCTTTCATGCCTTACTTATATAAACACAAAAGGCGAAATATCGGATGCAAAAAAGCAGGCATTTTTCAAAAGAAAACTGCCTGCTTTGCGGTGCTGATTTCATATTGTTAATCAGTTACTATTTTTTCAAAATAGTAAAATTGCCCATCGCCCTGCAAAATGATAACCTCGTCACTATATGGATATATCTTGGCTCCGATGATACTGTCTTTGTCGATCACGCTATCTGTCTGTATAATGTCCGTTTCGGTTAAAATTCCCGTAAATAAATCCGGGTTCTGTTTTAAGTCCGAAATATTGTTAAGTCCGTATTTGTCAATAACCAAGCGATTTGAAAAATAACCGTATTGCTCATTTTCGTATGAAATAGTGATTGAATAAATCACTTCTTGAACTATATGTTCCGGTTCTTTATTGAGAACAAATACAGCAGTAATGCTTAAACTGATAATCAAAACAAAAGTGGCAGCTAACGCGCTTATCTTTCTAAAAGACCATACAGCAGCCGTTTTGTGTTTATTTTGATTTGTGCCGAGCGTTGCATAAACCTTTTCGTCAAGAGAAGTAAGGTCGTGCTTTTCTTCTGATTCAGACGAAATATTATCAGCCTGTGTTTCGATATACTGTTTCATTGCTTCTTTGATTTTTTTATCGTTCATATCCATCCTCCTTTAATCGAGCTTTCAGCAGCTTTTTTCCACGAGTGAGTTGTGATTTTACGGTGCCGTGCTTTCTGTTCAGAAAATCCGAAATCTGCGATGTGGATAATTCGTAATACAAATGGAGGATTAGCACATCCCGATATTCGGCAGGCATACTTTTTATATTCTGATAGATGATTTTACAGCTTTCGTCTATAATAACACTTTCAGCAATGCTTTCATCACTTGCAAATTCATACTCAATGTCTGACAAGGAGACCGTTTGAATATGTCTGTCCCGTATCATATTAAACGACATATGTTTTACCGCCATTGTCACATAATATATACAATCTTTGCTGTCAACATCTTTTATCGCATCTAAATTTCGCATAATCGGGGGGATTGTATTATGTACTGCGTCCTCTGCGTCCTGCGGATTTTTTAATATTTTCAATGCGACTGCATACATTGTGTTTTTATGCTTTTCATAAATGGCGGTCATTTTTTCAATTTCTTTACTCATACGACCTCCTAAATTATAAGACACTCTCTCAATAATCTATAACACGAAAAAAAGAATTTCGGATGCATTTTAGATAGTAGATTGAAAATTTATTTTTTCACTGTTTTTAATTCCTCAATAGCGTTCCTTTACTGCCGTATCGTATATTTTAACACATAAAAGTTAAGAAATATAGTCTGCGTTTTGTTTCCTGATAATTATGTACCAACCGCCCCAAAAAAGGCGGTTGATTTTTTAATACGCAGGCACTCCGTAACCGAGGAATTCATAATGCCCTACGGCATAATGATTTTCCCGGCAGGAATCCCCGGAATTGCCCTCTATGGTATAAATAATTCCGTCCTCAACTCGTTCGACAATTCCTACATGGTCGGATAGCCCGTCCTGCGGACCGGACGAACCCTTGTTGTTCCAATCGAAAAAGATAATCATACCCGGCGACGGCGTGGCGCTGTTGTCAATCCATTGACCTCTATCCTTAAACCATTGCACGCCGTTTGTGCAGCCTGCAAATTTCGGGATAATACCACTATCAATATACCCGCACTCATTCGCCGCCCACGAAACAAAACAGGCGCACCATTCCACACGGCTGTCAAAGCCATACCAACTCCAATACGGCTGACCGCCCACATTGCCAATCTGCGAGAGAGCAACGGAAACAATTTGTCCGTCCTCGGTGTAAATGCCATAAAGAACCGCGCTCCACATACTGCGGTTTTCTTCGGCAAGAAGTTCCGCAAGCTGCTTGCGCTGATCTGCATTGAATCCGAATTTATCTGCCATTTCTCCGGCGGTCTTATGAGCCACCGATATATACAGATAAGTCCGTGTGACCGTCGTTTTCGTTTCAACAATATTGCCGTGACCGTCATCCGTTTCGGTGATAATTTCCTCGGTCTTTGTTTCGGTTCGTGAGGATATGGTATTCATCTGCCAGAATATATCTTTTAGAATCGCTTTTTTTGAAGCGTCCATAGTGGCGACATCCTGCGGATTATTCGGATCGGTAGTAGTCTTAACCGCATAAACAGCCAAAACCTCCGGCCAGACGGCACGGGAGCCGGACATTTCCAAAACATCATAGGAGATATTCGTTTTGGTGGTGTCAAGCTGCGTTTGGTAATCGGTGTTGATTTCCTGTACCACGCTTTGCATTGTCATACTGCTTCCCGAATCCTCGCCCGAAAAAAAGATACCGAAACACGAGCCGACAATCAAGGCAATCAGGCATACCACAATGATAATCACAACGGCAACCCAACCGCCGGCGGCGATAGCGGAAATCAAGGCCTTTGTTCCGGCTATAATCGCCTTGACCGCCGCAACCGTGGCTTTGGCTGCCGCCTTTATCGTGGCAACGGTCGCTTTGGCGGTGGCTTTCGCCGCCTGTGCTGCCGTCCTTGCCGCTTTAGCCGAAGCCTGTGCGGTTTTTTGAGCGACTTTCGCTGCCTGTTCACTCGTTTTAATCGCAGTTCGGGCGGTCTGTTCGGCAGTCTTAACCGTTTTCTGTGCGGTCTTAACTGAACCCTTTGCCGTTTTAATTGTAGATTTACCCGTGGATTTTGCCGTCTGCTTGATCGTTTTTTCGCCACGCTCCAGCGTCTTAATGGATTTTTGAGCCTGCCGCTGCCGAAAATGCTCTTTTGCTTTGGAGATATTGTTTTTGGTAGATTGAACCCCACGGCGGCCTTGTTTGTCAAACTGCCGAACAGCCTCACGGGTGACGGTATCAGCACAGCCGGAAATACGGTCTGCGGCATATTCTTCGGCTGAACCCTCTGCAGAATAAACGCCGTGCTCCGCTTTGTCCTTTGTGCGGATATAGGCATCTTTCATCCGCTCTGCGGCAACCGCCGATTTATCAATCGTTTTTACTGTTCCTTTGACAACATTTTTTGTTTTGATGTCCGGCATAGCGTCACCTCCGATCCGAGCCGGGATAATTCTTTCCGTAAAGCAGCGTGAAACGCTTTGCTTCGGATATTGCCGCCTGCGGCCTGCCATTTAGCTTCAAAGACAAACCGGGCGGCAAGCTGACGGACAGAATAATTTTTGATAAAAGTCCTCCAAGTGCTTTCGTCCCATTCTTCAAGTTGCCGCCATAAATCCGGGAAATACCGATATAGCTTCCGCAGTTCTTCTAAACTTTGGAGCGGGCAGCACCAGCAGGAAACACGGCTGAAAATACGATATAAACCGCCCCAATCAAAACCTCTTGCATAGCAATAATCAAGGCAGTCCTTTTCGGACATTCCCCATTCCACAAGAGGATAGCAGGCGGTTTTTATGCGTTTGATTTCGTCTGCGGCGATACCCACATACTCCACAATTTCATACTGTTCTTTCAGATCACGGAGATAAGCGGCAATGACACGGGTTTTGAGAATACCCGTACACCAGCGATTGCGGGGGGCCTGCCCAACTCATACCTCGGTACTTTGAAAGAGCAGGATTTTTTCTTTTCGGGGTGTAATCGTAAAAATAGTATTCAAAATCGTGTTCCGCTTTCAGACGGATAATCGGTCTGCCGATATACGCCTCCAAACGGTTCAGATGTTCATACATCTGCGGGAATTCAAGCCCGGTATCACAGAAGATAATCAGATCAACCGGGCGCTGTTCTTCCAACAATCTCAAAAGCATAGCCGTCGAATCCTTGCCGCCCGAAAGTGAAACAACATATTTTTTAGGCTTCATCGCCGTCCACCTCCACGGCGGGAGGAATAACCTGTTTTGCAACAACGACCATTCTGCCGTTTTGCCGGCTGTATTCGCAGGTGGAAAGCGTAATCAGCTTATCGCCGTATTCGGCGCTCACTCCCGTATCATAAAAAGAAAGCTCCTTGCATTTGGAAACATAGGCGTTGAAATCCCCTGCGGAATCCGCACGGGTGAAATGATAATACTTAAAGCCTTGTTCGGAATAGGCGGCGGTTTTGAATACCGCAATAATCTCATATTCGCCAAACCCGGACAGCGTATCAAAGCGGATTGTTTTGTGTTCTCTGTAAAAATCCTCGCTTGCATATTTGCAGAGGTCAGAGAACATAGCGCCGTTTTTCATGTGATGACCGTATAGAACACAATTATCCGAAATGCCGAGAGCGCAGTTTTCCTGCACATAAGGAACGCCGTAATCGCTGTATTCCTTTTCAAAGTTGTGTTTCAGGTAGTAATTCGGATTGTCTATGCTCTGCATAACGGGATAGTCAATGTTCGTGCCGTCAATAGAAATCCAGCCTGCAAAATCGTTGTTCCGCTCATAAACCGCTGCGTATTTTTCATAGGCGGTTTGGACGGGAATTTCCGCTTCGGATTCCTGCGGATCGTCTGCCGGCGGCGTTTCCGTCCGAACCAGTGCGGAGATATTGCAAAACGCCTCGGCACTCTGTTTTTCATCGGCGTACTGCCGATAGAGCATAAAGCAGGAGAATAGAAAAAGGGCGGCACAAGCGGCCGCCCCGAACATCAGATATTTGCTTTTCATTGTGTTTGACCTCCCATAACGCCCTCGCCGGGTCTTGTGGTAATGAGTTTGTAAAGCTCGGTGTTTTTCGGAAACTTGTTTACAAACGGGACGAGAGAAGCGCCGTATTTCATTAACCCGCAGCCTGCGTCTGCGTTGGTAATATAGCTCATCTGCTCGGTGGAGATATTCAAAAGCTCGGAGAGTTTGGTGCGATCCGAAGCCGCTTGATTTAACATCACCACAAATTCCGAGTTGGAAAGCATTGTGCTTGCCTGCACGGAATCCAAAAGATACTCTACATTCTGCGTGATAGCGCAGGGGTGGGTATTCCTTTTTCTAAACTGCCGCCACGCCGAATTAAAGAAATTGGCGCTAAACTCATTCTCATAAACAACATGGAATTCGTCTATAAACAGGTGGGTTCGCTTGCCCTTTTTCCAGTTGGTCGTAACTCGGTTGAGCATAGCGTCGGTAATGGTGAGAAGTCCGGCGGGTTTTAGCTGTGCGCCGAGGTCGTGAATATCATACGAGATAATGCGGCTGGAAGTGTCAACATTGGTTTCGTGGGCGAATACATCCAGAGAGCCGGAAGTGAAAAGCTCCAAAGCAAGCGCCAGATCGTGCGCTTCCTGTTCGGGCTGTTCCAGCAGTTTTTCACGCAAGGTACAAAGGGTAGGCACTTTGCAGGTCTGCGCCTGCTCCTTGTAAACGGCGTCGGTGCAGCGGTCGATAATAGACTTGTGGTGAGCGCCTACGCCGCTTGGGTCAATCTGTTCGATCAACGACATAATAAACTGCGCCTTATCCACAATCGGGTTGTTATCGCCGTACCCCTCAACCATATCCATTGCATTGATACGGTCACGGCCACCGGCGGCAATCCGAATGACAGAAGCGTTTTGTTTCCCGATAGCCTGTATAAGCGGCGTGTATTCGCCCTCCGGGTCACAGATGATAATATCGTCGTTGGTGGCAAGGGCAAGGAAAATAATCAGCAGCTTTGCAAAGAACGATTTACCCGAGCCGGGAATTCCGAGCAGGAACATAGACTGATTCAAAAGGTTTGCCATATTGCAGAGAATCAGGTTATGGGAGATTGCGTTTTCTCCGAAGAAAATGCCTCCGACTTCTTGGATTTCCTGTACCTTGAACGGCATAAACACCGCAAGGCTCTCGGTGGTAAGGGTACGCATAGCGTTAATCTTCCGCAGACCAATCGGGAGAACGGTATTTAGACCGTCAAGCTGTTGGTATTTCATTGTGGCAAGCTGGCACATTTGCTTTCGGGCGGTTGCTAAAATCGCCTCGGTGTCGCTGTCAAGCTGTTCTTTGGTGTCTGCCATGTGAATCAGCGTGATAACGGCAAACATCATTCGCTGATCCCTTGTGGTAAGGTCGTTCAAAAACTCCTTGATTTCATTTCGCTACTGTTCCATATCGTAGGGAATCACAGCAGAAAAATTCTGATTGGCATTTTGACGGCGCTGCCAGTTTGTTATGTTCGTTTCCACACCGAGCAGGATTCTTTCAACCTCACGCACCGCCTCGTCGGTGGGAACGGGGATAATATCAATCGACATCATCAGATTGCGGTTCAGGTCGGTAAGCTCCGTCAGCATATCGTCCTTGATATAGGAAGCGTAATCTTTCAGAAAAATAACCCTTGCGTATTTCTCACCGAGTTTCAGATAATCGCTGTGCTTTTCAATGCTGTCCGGGCAGATATAGTCCTTGAAATCGTGTCCCCGGCGCATCATTTCTTTGGCGTCAAAGCGAAAAGCGGTTTCCTCGCCCGGACGGTAGAAGTCGTGAAGAATCCGCAGCTTTTCGGTGGCGTCCAGTTCGGTACACTTTGAGCCGAGCGCGGCAAAGTGGGAAATCAAATCAGAACCCACACGGGAGAAATATGCCCTTGCTTCTTCAATATCTTTTTTGCTGACCGAAACGGTGATATATTTCTCCTGCATAATGCCGTTGCCGCCGGTGGCCTTATCAAGCAGCATTTTGTTGTATTCCCGGCGGTAATCGTCCAACCCGTCCTCCTGCATAGGCATTAAGATTGCTTCCTCAAAATCCTTGCGGTTCAGTCTGCGGTTGTTGATTGTGATTTTTGTGGTAGCCACGCTGTCAAAGCTGTTCAGAAGCTCCGAATAGGTCAAAAACATAGATTTCTTATCTTCGGGGCTTGCTACAAGGTAATTTATATCGGTGAATTTATAGGTTTTTGCAAATCGGTTGCCGACCTGAAAAATACCGTCGTCCCAAATTCTGCGGATAGGAATAACATCCTGCACCTTTCGGGGGACAGAATATCGCTCCTTGTCCTGCGTAAAGGTCTGTTTCAATGTTTTCATCATAGCGGCTTAACCCTCCTTTTCGTGTTTTTCGATCGTGCCTTTGAGAGCTTCGTAATAGTAGTTGACAGGTTCAAAACGAATTTCTCTCGGCTCAATCAATTCCGAGCGCAGCCACGCCCATAGGAATTTTTCTGCCGTCATACCGTGATAAGTGATAAACCCCAAAGCGGCAAAAGGGGCAGCGCCGAGAATACACATCCAACTGACCGTTTCCGTCCCGACATAGGGTTTCAAGAGAAAATACAATCCTACGGCGACAACAACCGCCAGAATTGAAAAAACGAATTGCCGCAAGGACAATCCGAAAAACATTGATTCCGTATAGTTGCGGATTTCACGGTTTATCTTTACCTCCAAAATCTGCACCTCCTGTTATCGTTCCTGCTCGTCTTTTTTCTTGGGCTTGGGTTGAAGCTCACGAGGGGTTCTGCCGTCAAGCGGTCTTACAAAATCAATTTGTCCGGCGGCATAAATCGCAGTGCTGTTCAGTTGGCGCTGCCACGCCTTATTAGAGGGCGCCCACTTAAAGCCCCAGCTTTTCAATTTGCTTCGCTGTTCTTCGCTTGGCTTTTCGTCAAAAAGTAACTGCAAGCGGTTTTCCTCCTGATTGGCAACAGCCTCGCCGCCCTCAAACTGCCAACCGACAAACCCGGTTTCTTCCCGGCGTTCCAGCGTGGCAATTCGCTTTTTCAGGCGGTTAATTTCTGCATTGTTGTTAGATAACTGAAAAGGGGCATAAGGGGCGGTTATCCACGAATAATCGTTTTTCACAGCTTCGTCAATCTCCGCCGCTTTTTCGTCCGACAGATTTTCAAAGCCTTTCATTGTGCCGTTTTTTCGATAATAGGCATTAACCTTTTTCATACGGTTTTGGAAATCTTCAAGTTTCTGCAACTTGTCTTTCAGCTTCTTAACGGCTTCGGGATCGTCGCTGGAAATAGCGGCGTTTTTCTCGGCGGCTTCCGCCTTACTGCGGTAGTAGTCTGCTTTTTGTCCTACTTCAACCGACTTATCCATTTTGTTCCACGCACGCTCACGGTAATTTTTGTCGGCTTGATAAGAATAGTGATCCGGCATAAGCGGCTGCCCCATAGGAATCGCGCTTATCATTTTGCTTGATTCCTTTGCAAGCTGGCTGCTTTCCTGTTCCAGCTTTTCAGCTTTTTCGTTGTAGTAGTCGATTCTTCTTTGCTTTTTTTCTTCATACGAGTTCATAACACATAGCTCCTTTACATAAAAAATACTTCTTACAGTCCCATCATTTCACGCACAATGCGATCCGCCATTTTCACAGCGCCGACGAGAACCAACATATTAAAAATGAGTTCGCCCACATAGCTCCAAACCTGCGTAACTGCCGCCGCAGTTGGGTCAACTACGGGCGGTGAAGCGGCGAACAAGGAAAAGATAATACAGCCGAGAACGATAATCGCACCCTCCAAGCAGACGGCGGCATAGGATTTGATAAAGCTCTTGCCGACATTCTGTGAGGGTTCTCCCGCAAAAGCGGAGAGAGGAACTGGGGCGATGGCGGTGTAGAGATACAATTTGAAAAAGCGTCCGTAAACGGTCATTATCATAACGAAAGATAAAACCGTAATGAACAGACCGCCGATCAGCGTTACCGCCCATAGCGGGATTGATTCAAAAAATCCGCAGCTTTCAACGGCGGTTACGATTTCAGACGGTAAAACCGTCCTTGTCGATGTGCCGAAAACTGCGGATGTCATTATAGTGCTGATTAGTCCCTGAACGATATTGAATACCGCCAACATAAGCTGTAATCCGTAGGTGACAGCGCCTTTTGCCAGCGCAAAGCGGATAAAAAGTTTTAGGGCGTGTTCGGGCTTTTTTACCTCGGCAAACGAGCCGCAGGTTTTCATTACCCCGACAACAAAGAATAGAACAAGCAGAGCAAGACCGATAGCCTGCACCGCACCGTGAATGTTGACGATCACATTCCAGATTGTCCCGCCCTTAAATTGCTGCGGCGATTGGGTGATAAGCGTCCAAATCTCGGATAATTTGCTGTTCCAAGTATCAAGCGCATTTTCAAGGTTCTGCACAACCCAGTTATCCGACATTCTCATCACCTCCGGCACAGGCACGATAGCCCTCAATTTCAAGGTCGCAGTCAACCTCGTTGCCCCAAACATCCCAACCGCCCGTTTTCTCCCGTGCGAACAGTTCCACACGGGGCAGATCGCCTACAAGCTCTATGATCTTGTCCCTTGCTTCGTCCGGCTTTTGGCTGTGTCCTCTTAAAGGGCTGATAATAAACTGATGAACACGGTTGGATTGTCTTTTCGGGTGTCCTTTGGTAGCAAGCAGGCATATTTCGGAATTGCCCCTCGTCCAATAGCCAAGACCGTAAAACCACCCTTTGCCGCTTTTGTTTTGTTTGAGCCAGACAAAGGCAACGCTTTTATAGGAAAAACCCCAAGCACGGATCACTTGCAGAGCTTCCCGAAGCTGCGGAAAAGTCGCCCATAAGAAAAGGATCGAATCGTCGGCGGCAATCTCCGAAACAGGAAGTTTGCAGAGCTCGTCAACCGCCATTGTGGGATAGTGCTTTTCGGCAGCGCCCTGAACGCCGCTGCGCTCATAACGCCACGGCGGATCGGCATAAATAATGTTGTATTTTTTCATGGGTGTCCTCCTTTCGGAAAAATGCGGGGCAGTCCTTTTATGGGCTGCCCCGTACCGATCTTCTTATCAGCCTCCTGTAATCAGGTTCAGGATTTCTTTGGCAAAGGTTATCACAACACCGCCTGCCAAAGTGAGGAATCCGTTTGAACGCTGTGAGGGGTCGTGGCTCTGAAAAGACAGGCCAACCTGAACAATGCCCCAGCCGAGCAGAATCAAGCCAACCGCACGAATCAGACCGAAAATAAAATCACTCAAATTGTTTACAACGGTCAGAGGGTCATCGGCGGCAAAGGCTGTCACCGAACAGCAGAGAACAAAGGTCAGCGTCAGAACCGCTATACAGTAAAAGCGGAATCCTTTTCTCACCTTGCCGGGCATAGGCAGTTTCTTTGTGGGTTTGTTGGAATTCTTCATTTTGCATATCCTCCTAAATTAAAAATAGAGCTTCTATATCCTCATCGGAAAGAAGCTCGTAATCGGTTTCGGGTTCTTCCATATCGGGAATGTCCGCAGACGATACCCCGACAAGGGAGAGCGTGGCGACGGCGTTTTCCGTCCCGCCGTGCTGATAGGGTGCGGCGTTCCCGTCGGTGGTGAGCGACACATTCGGGTGTTTCAGAATGTCGTACTTTTCGTCCATAATCGGCAGTTCGCCACGGATAAATAAAAGCGCGTAGCGGTTATCCAACATACGAACCTCATCCGGCGTCAGCAATTCACGCCCGGAAATCTGATAGTTTGTACTGTAATTCCCGTTGCGCCCCGACGATTTGCCGTAGGTGTTGGTGTCGATGGTGGCCTTGCCGAGATAGGATTCCGAAATCAGCTTGTGCGTGGAAGTTTCATTTCCTCCGAGATATAAAAACTCGTCGCAGTTGCCGAGGATCGATTCCCATTCCTTTTCAAACAGCGCTTTCAGAGCCGCTATGTTTTGCAGGATAATAGATACAAAAACCGATCTTGACCTCATAACGGCCAGAATTTTTGAAAAGTCATCCGGCAGCGAAACATTGCTGAACTCGTCCATTAAGAAATGGACGGGAACGGGCAGGCTGCCGCCGTATTTGTGATCTGCAAGGTAAAACAACTGCTGAAAAATCTGCGTGTATAGGATGCTGACAAGGAAGTTGAAAGAAGTGTCGTTATCGGGTATGAGTGCAAATAACGCCACTTTCTTTTCGCCCAAAGACGGCAAATCCAACTCGTCCGTAGCGGTCAGAGCCGCCAGAGAGGACAGGTTGAATTTTTCAAGTCTTGCCGCCAAAGTGATCTGAATACTCTTTAAGGTTTTTGCTGATCCCGAATGATAATCCTTGTAATACTTCACGGCGATATGGTCGGGATTCCGCATTTCAAGCCGCTCAAACAATTCGTCAAGCGGAGAAGCGTATTCCTCACATTCTTCTCTGACATCGGCGGCACGCAACATTTCCATAACCATCGGAAAATTCTGCTCATCCGGCGGCGCTTCGTATTTCAGATAGAAAACAAGTGCCAGCAAGAGCATAGAGGCGGCGGTGTCCCAAAACGGATCGTTTGATTGGCTGCCTTTCGGGGTTGTGCTTTTGAATAGGTTTGTCACCAAACGCTGCACATCGTTATCGTCCCGGAGATAGACAAAGGGATTATAACAATGGCTTTTCTCCATATTCAGCAGATCAAGCACACGCACCTCATATCCTTTTTGATTCAGCAGATAACCCGTGTCACGCAAAAGCTCACCTTTCGGGTCCAGTACAACAAAACTTGTGTTGGCCTGGCATAGATTCACTTTCGCATAAAACCGGGTTTTACCTGCGCCGCTGCCACCGACAACAACGGTATTCAGATTTCGGCGGTGCTTTCTGCCGTCCAGCCCCATACGGACATTTTTGGTAAAGAGTTTGTTATCCTCCGGCTTGGTCGCCCGGTATTTCTTATTTACGGCTTTGGCGTCGCCCCATTTAGCCGATCCGTGTTCTTCGCCCCTGCGATAGTTGCGGCGGGATGACAGAAAAATCCCGATACCCAATCCATAGGCGCAAAGCAAAAAGAGGACAGTTTTTACGCTGTCCTCGCATAGCTCTATTCGGAACGGGTGATTCATTATCGCAGGAAACCGGGCAACAATTCCGGGCAAGCCCCCGGATGCGGCGGGGGCAATCAGAAGTCCGAGCCACACCACGGGAAGAATCCCGATCAGGCAGAGAATCCGGGTGTTATTCCCGTGCCTCATCACACCTGCACCTTACCTTTTTTGTCGGGGCGTCAATCGCTTTCAAAAGAACCTCGTCCACAATATCGGTGGGGCGTTCTTCTTCCAGCAGGTCGTTTCGCATTTCATTCAGGGCATTGATAATAACGCCGTGCTCGTAGCGGTCAAGGGTTAAAACCCGTTTTTCGTTTCTCTCCATACTCAACGCTCCTGTTCCTTATGGCGGGGCGCTTTGTTCTGTTCCAAAGACCGGGCCATTCTCGCAGAAATGTCAAAGGCGGTATCTCGGATTTCGGATAGCTCGGCTCGAATTTTCTGCGGGTCATCGGTACGCAGGAAGTCAGCGGGATTATCCAATATATATTCGCTAACATCTACGCCAAACTCCTTGCCGAGAATATACGAAACACAATGCGCCTTATAGCTGGCGTTATCCGGGATATATTCGTCGCTTATCATCGCAAGTTCCGCTTGAGCCAAAGCCCTTGATACTCCGCAGAACAGGTCGTGAGCGTTCAATCCGCAGCAAACAAAAATTGCTTTCTGCTCGTGGTCGTAAATTGCACTCGCACCGCCGGGGAGCTCATCGACAGGCTGAATCGGCACGGGGCGTTTATAAATGAGGGCGTTAAGCAAAGCCCTTTCATCAAAGGAAACAGGCGGCTGTGCTTTGATACGGGCGGTAGTCTGTGAAATATCATAAACACGCTTAATGTTATACGATACGCCGATGCTGCCGTCGTCACGGGTGTATTCGCCGTTGGATTCCACAATCTTAATCGGACGGCTGAATTCCTGTTTCTTGATATACACGCCTTGATTTCGCCAAAAATCCTTATCGCCAAGTTTGGTGGCGCTATTATTAAACGCCAAAATCAAAAGGGCGTTGGTGGCGGAATAATTGCGAAAATTCGCCTGCACATCAAGGTATTCACGGAATTTGCCGCTGTCTGTGCTGACTTCTTCTGCGGTGGCGTCGGCAAGAAAGAAAATATCGTCACGCTCGGCTTTTTTCTTCGCCGCCCAAGCCTCTTTGTCAAAATCGTCTTGCGGGACGGGGGCGAAAATATCATCAAAATTACTCATAAATTATCGCTCCTTTGCTTTTTTACTCTTTTTTCGGGACGGCTGCTTGTGGGCGGTCGTTTGCTGTTTGGCAGGCTTTTTCGATACGGGGGGTTCTTCTGTGCTCGGTGCTGCCGCTTCTTGCCGCTTATTCTCCCGGATTTCCCGCAATTCCTCACGGACAGAGGGGCGTTGTTCCTCGGGAGATTTAGCAGTACCCTCGACGGTTCTGCCTTGCTTCTTTGAGATAGGCTCGGACGGACGGGATTTCTCCGTCTTTGCCGCTTCGGGGTTTGGGTTCGCATTTTCCTCCTTTTTAATGGGCGCGCCCATTAAATCGTCAAGCAAACGATCATCCTCTGCTTTATCAGGTCTGTCCTGTTCGGGAGCAGAGGGGGTGGCGGTTTTATCCGCTTTGCTCTGTTCAATATCACGCTTGATCGAAACGGTATCGACCGTCACCAATTTGAACCGCTCCACAATACGGTTGATTTTTGAAGCGTCCTCGGCACGAACCATAATATCCACCAAACCGTCTGCGAATTTTCCTTTCCCGCGCAAAGCGCAGTAAACAACGCCGTACCGTTTGGCCTCGGCTGCAAACTGTTTCAAATGCTCCTCGCTGACGGTAAAAACTTTCAGCTCCTTGCCACTTTTGAGCATAGCGGTCAAACGCTGTCTACCCTTAATTTTGGTCTTATCCTTATTTTTCAGAACAGCATAGATCATAGCGGCAATATTTTTCGCCGCAGAGCCGGTCAGCTTCAATGCAACCTCCGTACCCTCTAAACTCAATCTAACGATCTGTTCTGCTGCGTCGCCGGATGTGTTCATAATCGGTTTTCTCCTTTCCTTTGGTTTCGTCCTCACGGACAATTTTGATTTTTTCTTTGATAATACCCGACCGCTCGGCTATGCCGTCGCATAGCAAAACCTCTTTTCGCAGCCGGGACAATTCTTTTGAAATAGCGGTAATACGCTCTTTAATTGCCGCCGTTTTTCCTTCGTCGGATTTAACCGCCACCGTCCGAGCCTGCTTATACAGTCGCTTTCGGTCGGCGGTGAGAGCTTCGATTTTCTGCTTTACGCCGTCCTGATATGAAAAAAGCTGCTCGGCGGTATCAATACGATTTCGCACAAGCAGTTTTGTTTCATCGGATATAGCGTCCAGCTTTCGCAAATCCTCACGCAATAAAAAATGAAGCCGTTTTGTATTTTGGCGGGGTTTGCTTTTAGGGAAGATACCAAGCAGATAGCAGTAGTGAAAATACAGCGCCCGAAAACCTGTAATCTTGCGAGCCTTTTCCAAGCTGCCGAATAATCGAATCCGTATGACGGTTCGGGGTAGGTCGGGAGCAGGGCGTTCGGGGCGGTTCTGCGATAAAAGCCGTCTGCGGATTGCTTCAACGGAATAATCCTCACCGAAATTCCGCATAAGCCGCACAAAACGCTCTTTCCCCGGCGGCCTTACTGAAATATCTTTACCAACCTTGATTTCATAGCCCTTTTTTCGCAGGTTATCAAAAAACTGCCGCTCCGTCATAGACTGCCGGATTGCCTCGTCAACATCGGCACGAACCAACCCCCGCCAAGTGGGACGCTGTTCTTGTTCGGCTCGCCACTCGCCGTAATGCTTTGCTTTTCCGTACTGCGGATTTTCAATGACGGATAGACGGTACTCACGACATAAGGCGTCTGAAAGCACACGCATATCGTGATAATCCTTTTTTGTGCGGTGATATTTGATTCCGTCCACAAAGGAAACCGTATTCAGCACAAAATGATTGTGCAGGTGATTTTCTCTGTCAAGGTGGGTAGCCACAATAACTTGATAACGGTCGCCCCATAAACGGGCGGCGAGCTTCATTCCGATCTCGTGCGCCATTTCGGGCGTCGCCTCACTGGGAGCAAAGGATTGATAGCCGTGGTAGGCCACCGTCCCGTTTTCTTTTCCGAACCTCTTTTTCACGGCAAGCATTTCATCTCGGGCAGCAGTGGGAGAACAGTTGATACCGCTGACAAATCGGTGAATGACGGCGCAATCCTCATTGTCGGCCCACTGCGTTTTTTCAGAGTTTACCGCATAACTGATTACATCGGAAAGCCCTTGTCCGTCCTGCTCGGTCATATCTTCTTTGGCATAAGATTTCGGATTGGTCGTTTTATCGGGGTTCTCCACATAGATAACCACCTTTCCGAGCCAGCCTTTTACCCGCCAGATTGAAGTCGTCGCCATACCGCTATTTTATCGGACGGGGCAGAATAACCGCCTCTGTGATTTCTTTGATAGCGGCGTCCAGCTTTCGGCAGGCCTCATCGTATCGCTGCACATCAAGGACATTCAGCGTATGAGCCTTGACAGAAATTTGATTGAGGTTGTTTCCGATACCGTGGAGCTCCCTCATCATAGCGTAGTAGTCGGGCGGCGGGGCGTCCTGCGGCTCAAGCCCATTTACTAATTGCCGCAAATATGCCTCACGGGAAAGACCGCTTTTTTTCACTTTCTTTTGAAATGCCTCGTTTTCCTTTTTATCCAGCCAAAATTGAATATGAACATTTCGTTTTCTCATAACTTTGTCGCCTCCTTGTTCAGCTCGTTTTGAATTTCTGCAATCCGTTTTCCGACTGCATATACGACAGGGATTGTCACGCCGTTTCCTGCCTGCTTGTAAAGCTGAGCGTCGGAATTGACGGCGGCCGCCTTATCAAACATTTCATCGGAAAAACCCTGTAACCGCCAGCACTCACGAGGGGTCAGCTTACGGATTCGTCCGCAGCCGGACGGGATTTGAATCGCCTCGCTTTTTTCAGCTTTGTCATAATCGGCATTGGTGGTGTTTTTTATTGGCAAAGCATATTCGCAGGAATCGCAGGCGCAGAGAAAAACGCCGTGTTTATCCTGCGTATTCAGACAAAAGGCGGGTTCTCCGCACTCCTTAAAACGGCGGCCGTTCTGTCTTTTGCTTTCCCGGTCGGGGGTGAGTACGGCTCGGCAGCCATAGAAAATGCCGGAGCTCTCGCCCCGGCTGCTTACTCCGATTTTGTTATATCCTGCAATCAAGCATTTCGTATAATCTTTATCCCGTATTTTCGCCTTGCCCCGTTGCAACTGAATCAAAGCGGTTTCTTCGGTGCGGTCGGGACATCTCTCACTCATACAGAGCACCCCGGAATTATCGCCGCTTCGGTTGGTAACACCGCCGTCGTATCTCGCTTTGATACAGCGGGCAGTTTCTGTAAGTTTCGGATTGCCTTTGCAGAGGTCAACAAAGTACATTCCCGTCCTGCCACCGAAACCGCCGCCCTCACTCATCAGCGTACAACTGATACCCGCAGGGTCGTAAACCCGCTTACCCTGTGCGCCGCCGATTAGCTGTATAAGAGCCTTTCCGTCGCTCGCTGTGACAGGAAATATTCTTCGTCCACCTCCGGCTCTAAAATGTCGATAAGCGACAAGGTAGATTCGTTCTCTGTTTTGCGGAACGCCGTGGAAGCGTGAATTAAGCAGTCCGTATTCGATATGATAGCCGATTTCGGCCAACGAATTGAGAACGGTCGCAAAGTCCCATCCCCGATTAACGGAGAGCAGATTTTTAACATTTTCAAGGACAAGCCATTCGGGTCGATCTTCGGCTGGCGTGCCTTTGAGCAGTCTAACAATTTCAAAAAAGAGAGAGCTTCGTTTTCCTGCAAGCCCTCTTTGCCGGCCAGATACAGAAATGTCCTGACACGGGAATCCGCCTGCCCAGAGGTTGACTCTCGGCAGATCGGCGGGGTTGGTTTTGGTGATGTCCTCGCCATACCATTCATCCTCCTTTACATCGTGGACCGCACGGTAGCTGCGGTCTGCAAATTTGTCGATCTCGCAGTGGCCTTTGCAGACCATACCGCAAAGCTCAAAGCCCTTGCGGAAACCGCCGACACCGCTGAAAAAGTCCAAAAAGGTCATGGGTTCGTTCACCGGCTGTGACCTCCTTTCGGGTATAAAATTATCGTCCGCCATTCAGACGGGGACGAAAGGGTTTCAGGGGCTACCCCTGACAAGTGCCGTTGTGGTATCACAACGGCGATGCTTGCTGGTACAGTGCATGGCGTTCGTCCCATAGGCCGAACATTTTGCCACCGACCGAAAAATATCACCGCTCCTGCTCCGGCTGCGGACGATACGGGATGCCGAGCAGCGTGCCGTTCACCCGCGCAAGGTGTTCAGGATAGCGGAACATCTTGCCGTAGCGGTCGATCTGCTCGTCTGAAAGACTGTCCAGATTTTCGCCTCGGCAGTCGCAGACAAAGGCGGGGCCGAAGATGAAATCCACCATCACGCCGTCGTCGTTCTTCACACTGCGGTTCGGGCGCATCCCGTTGATCTTGCTTTCTTCATTGCAGACGATGCAAACCTGCTCCTCAAAGGGATAGAACGGCTCGATCAGACCGCCCACCGTTTTCTGCATTCCGGCAAGGGATGCGTCAATCTCGGTCGCACGGGCGAGCTTGCCCGGCTCCAGCAGAACTACTTTGATTTTCTTTTCATTTTCCATTGCAAATGCTCCTTTCGTTGTTTTCCGTAATCGTGACCGTCAGCCCGTATTCATCCTCCAGCGCAAGCAGCAGTTGGTTCAGCACCTCACGGCTTTTTATGTGGGGAATGTCCAGCGCCGAGGGGAGAACACCCAACGCATCCGCCAGCGCACAGAGCAGAGCGTGTTTCGGTGTTCTTGCACCGGATTCATACTGTGCGATGCGGATGTCAGCGGTTTCGGGTGGAAAGCCTGCGGCGATGCCCAGCGCCTTTTGCGTCATGCCCCGCAGCATACGATAGTGCCGGATGCGCCGTCCCGGACTCATAAAGTCACTCACCGTTCTTTGCTCCTTTCTCTGCGCTTGGTAATGGGCAATCCCAGCCGCATACAAAGGCAGTCGTTGTAGTCCTTGCCCTGCGGGGGCGGCTGGATGTCTACTGTGACCGCATACTTTCTCGGCAGCAGGGTCTTGATGGTTTCTGCGGCGATCCGTCCCGTGGCGTCGTTGTCGAGCCGCAGCACCACACGGCGGATATGGGGATGCTCGGAAAGATACCGTACCAGTGCGGCGGGCAGACTGCTTTCCTCGATTTTTGCCCTTGGTTTGTAGACCCCGGCGAGGGAGAGCAGGTTTTCACTGCGCCAGTCCTTACTGTCCAGCTTTTGCAGCGTCCCGTAGGACAGCAGATCCACCGCCGACTCAAACATGTGGAGTGTGTCGCTTGCAGCCACCGCAGGAATCCCAAAGGAATAATGCTTGTCGCTGCCGTTGGCATCCCCGCTGAAGTCCGAGCCGATCCCTCGCTGATTGGCGTAGCGGGGCTTGCCGTCCGCATCCATCCCGACGAACACCACATTATGATAGGGGTAGCTTTCATAAAGGCGGCCGGTCTTGATGCAGAAATCGATCAGCTCATAATCGATTCCTCTGCGGTGCAGGTATTCGACGGCATGGGTGGCGCTGCGGTTGACCTGCGGCAAAAGGAGCACCTTTTCTTTCGGTGCTTTCGGAGCCGGGGCAAAGGCGGGCGGTGCCGCCGCAAGATTTCCCATGATGGTTTCAACTGCCTGCGTAAAGGGCATCTCTTTGACCTTGATGAGATAGTCCAGCGCAGAATAGCCGCCGATCCCACGGGAAAACCAGCACCATTTGCCGTTGGAGATTTTTAAGCTGTCGTGCTCACGGGTGCAGTAGGTGCTGCCCCCGAAATGCACCAACTCCTGCGGCTCATAAGTCCGCAGATAGGTCAGCAAGTCCATCTCACGAGCTCTTGCCACCACCTCCGGCGGGATATATGGCATATGTTTCACCTCCGTTCTGACATAAAAATAGCCGAGGGGTTTTCAGACTGAAAACCTCTCGGCTATGTAGTTATCTGCATATACTTTGACCTTTTATATGCAGATAACAGAACTGTATATGCAGAAAACGGCACAGGTTTCCGTGCCGTCTGCGTTAGATCGCTTTGATTTTTTGAGGTAGGCCACGACAATATGCTGCCGTTTCATAGCAACCTCCGACCTTTCAGAAGATGAACACACATTTTTCCGGCCTTTTCTATTGCAAATTCGCACATTTTTCCGAACGGTGAGGACAGCGGCCTGCTATAACACCCCATTATAAAAAATACGCCGGATGGCTCTCACATGGATGAAAGCCGTCCGGCTATGCGATTATCTGCATATATCTCGACCGTTTTATATGCAGAAAGCGTTTAATAGTCCTTGCTCAGCAGAAAATCCGCCAGATGCACGATCTTGACACCGTTGATGTTGCCTGCGGCCAGTTCGTCCAGCGTTACTACATATTTCGGGTAATGGTCTTTGATCTCCAGCAAGTTGGCAACCTCCCGGTCGGATTCCTCCGGCAGATTGCGGCATACCTGCACATAGATCCGCTCGTCCCGCCGCACGGCCACGAAGTCGATCTCCTTGGTGGCGTTTTTGCCGATGTAAACATCATAGCCCTTCCGCCGAAGCTCAAAGTACACGATGTTTTCCAGCATAGCGGCAACGGATTTCGGATTAAAGCCCATCATGCAGTATTTGAGGGAAGCATCCGCAAGGTAGAACTTCTCCTGCGTTTTCAGGACGGTCTTGCCCTGCATATCGTACCGCTGGCATCGGTAAATCACGAAAGCCTTTTCCAGCCATTCCAGATAATTATAGACTGCTTCCACCGAGAGGGAGCGTCCTTCGCCTTTCATGAATTTCACGATAGCATTGGCGGAAAAAGTCTTGCCGACATTCTCTACGACATACTTCACCACACGGTTGAACAGGTCAAAGTTCGTGATATTATGCCGCTTGGTGATGTCACTGGTGATAACGGAATTGTAGATACCCTCGACGATCTGATAGGACGAACGCTCGTCAAAGTTTCCGAGCGCAACGATGGGAAAGCCGCCCATGCGGATATATTCGTTCAAAAGCTCTTTCGGCGTGCGGCCGCTGTCCTTCTTAAACTCCAAATATTCAGCAAAGGACAGCGTAAAAACGGGAATGGAGATATACCGCCCTGTCAGATAGGTGGAGATCTCGCTGGACATCAGTTTGGAGTTGGAGCCGGTCACATAGATGTCGGTATTGGAATCCTCCAGCAGGCTGTTGACAGCCTTTTCCCAGCCGTCCACCTCCTGCACCTCGTCCAGCAGAAGATAGTAGCGTTCGCCGTCGGTCATTTTCTCTTTGATGTCACGGTACATCTGCTTGGCGGTCATGCCATCGTCCAGCTCTTCCGAGGTATAACGCAGATGAATCACATGGTTTGCCGCAATGCCGCTGCCGAGCAGGTCGTCTTTCAGCATATCCAAAATGGTCGATTTCCCGCAGCGGCGAATCCCGGCAAGGATCTTCACCAGCGGAACATCCCGATAGGTTTTCAATATATCCAAATAGTAGGGTCTAACGATCATGGTATCGCCTCCTTGCTATTAGTATAGCCAAAAACGCCGTTTTGGTCAATAGTTTTTACTTAAAATTCAGAAAAACTTTTTATACAGAGCATCTTTTTCGACTCGCTTTGCATTTCTGCCAACAAAAAAGCGGCGCAGATCTCTCTGCACCGCTTTCGTCGTACTTATATTGCTTTGATTTTCTTGAGGTAGGCCACGGCGTCGGTATGTCCGCAGAAGTAGATGTGCTGTCGCTCCATGTCCTCCATTTGCCGGGCAAGGTTCAGATAGTCCACATACGCCCGATGCTCCTCTGCGGTCATGCGGATCTCGCCGCTGCCCTCGTTCATTTTGTCGATGACGGGGTACTGCGTTTTCAGCTTGTCCATACGGTCGGAAAGCTCTGCGTAGTCCTCGTCGGTATTCAGCAGATCCATCACAATATCACTGTCGATCTCCGCAAAAGCATCCTCAATGCGGGATGGCAGATCAAAATAGCTGTCGCTCATGGTGCTCACTTCCTTATCGTTTTTATTATACTATACCCAAACCGCAAGACAATATCAAAGGTGCAAATTTTATCGTTCAGGCTGCTCCGTCTGCCGTGGGGCTGCGGAGCGGACGGGAACGGCGGGTGAACTGATCCGATATTCTTCGGGGATGTTCTCAATGTCGCCGTCGTAGATGTCCACAAAGCGGCTGCCGTTTGACCGCACATAGCCGTTATCCCCAAACACGCCGCCTTCTTCGTACCGAATGTCCCGCCCGAAGCCCTCATAGTCGATATAGTTTGCCAGTGCGCCAAGGTTGCTTGTGTCATAGCAGCCGCTTTCCTCGATCCAGTAATAGCCGAGGTCATAGTCATTCCGCACGCCGGGCAGGTAATCAAAGCAGTCCAAGTTTTCGGTCAGGTTGATCACCTCCTGCACACTGCCGGTGTTCTCGCCCAAATCCAAAACCGCCTGCCAGAAATCGTCGCTCTCCCGCAGTTCCATGATCTGCCCGGCGAGATAATTCAGCTCACTCAGGCTCTCATATTCTCCGAGCACCTTGCCGATGGCTGCGTCCGGGCAGTCATAGTCGGTGATGAACCATTCCTCATAGCGCCGCCCGATGCCGATGCGCCGGAAAACCGCCTGCATTTCTTCATTGGTCACGGGAAACTTCACCCATTCGCCCACCAAAAAGCCCTCGTTGTATTTGCCGAGGTTGGTAATAAAGGCTTCAAAGGCGCAGTCCCTTGTATCTGATATATTCATCATAGCTGCCTCCATTATCGCTCCTGTACCGGCACCCACCTGCGGGGAATGGGAAAACCGTAAACATGGGCGATCTCGTCGCCCAGCTTGCGGGTCACTCTTGTAATGTCCGCACGGGTCGCAATGCCCCGGTAGAGTTTTTCTTTCAGATTCTCGATCTGCGTGTCGCTCACACTGTCCTTGTAGGCACGGTAAAGATAATGGTTCGTACCGTCGTGATGGATGGCATCACAGCGGAAGTCGCCGTTTTTATCCACATACCATGTGCTGTAATCCATGTCTCGTTCGCTGTAAAGGCAGTCCCGGATATTGCCGCTCGGAATCTCCTTATATCCCATGCGGCGGCCGTGCCAAAGCCCCAGATCACCGACAACGAGAATGGGACGGGAAAGCTGAATGTCCAGATTGGAGCGCTTGTCGTCCAGATAGTCGCCGTTCATCTCATACATCAGCTCCATACGCTCGGTTTCGGTGAGGTCGGGGTACTGCTCCTCCAAGTCCTCCCGCCAGTCGTCGTAGTCAATGTCATTGCTCCAAATAATGTGTCTGCCGTTCTTCATTGCGTCCGTCCCTCGCTTTCCGTCATCAGGAATTGTCCGAACTCGGTAAAGGCGTACCAGTTCGTGCGGTCAAAACGGCTCTCGTTGAACTGTCCCTTGGTGAGCACCCGCCCCTTGACCAGCCGTTTCAGGGCATAGCGGATCTCATCGTAGGACAGAAACAGGAAAAAGCCGGTCATCATCTGCACCGAACAGCGTACCCAAACCTTGCCCTCATGGAGCTGCGGCGATTCGGTGCTTTTCTGCTCAATACAATCCCAAAGGAAGCAGGCCAGCACCGCCGCATTGACTCCGTATTTTTTCGCTATGTCCGCATCAAAGAAATGAACCATATTTTTTCCTCCGTTCGTTCTGAAAAACAAAAAGCAGCTTTTCAGCCGCTTTTCGGAAAATTTCCATACAGACCACCTATAGCTGTGATCTTTCTTTTTCGGGTAGTACAGGGAGTAACAGGGGGTGAGGTGTGGAGAGGGGGGAGAAAATTTGCGCAGCCGTTTCACTTCCGCAAAAGGGCAGACTTTCCCTAAGGCGTCCCGTTATCTTTCCTGATCGCGTCGGCGCTGCAAGTGCCGATTGTAAAATTCAAGTGCTCGAATCACAAAATCGGTTTCCTGCCCTCGCGGAATCGATTTCGGAATGAGCCTCGTTATTCGCTCGTCGCGAAAAGCAGGCTTTTCACGCTGGTTCGGCTTTTCCTCCTGCATAATGGAAAGGATGACTTCCTCCGTTAGCTTTCCGTCCCGACTGAACTCTTTCATTTTGATGGCCTGCGCCAGCGACGGTGTACAGTCCTCACACTCCATCGTGTCATATAGGCTCTGCTGCTGTTCTTTGGAGAGGTAGGAAAGCTCCACGGCGGGGCGGAAAGCGATCTTGCCGCTGTCCACCATGTCCAAAATTGACGGGATCAGTTCAGTCAGGCGGATATACCGCTGAATTTGTGATCTGCTGTCCGGACTGTTTGCAGCCAATTCCTCATTGGAACGAGTGCCTTTCAAATTCGGCTCCAGTGGGGCCGAATTTTTAGGTCTGCCCGCTTGCCGCTTCATAGCTTCCAGCTTCATCTTATAAGCAAACGCTTTTTCGGACGGTAAGATCGTTTCTCGCTGCAAATTGCTGTCCACCATGATGATCGTTGCTTCATCATCGGTGAGATTGCGGACGATGCAGGGCATTTCGGTGATTCCTGCCAGCGTTGCC
>ERZ780226.103-NODE-103-length-81869-cov-4.278155_pt1 | contig 81869 bp, 69 predicted proteins | sample MGYA00511165_ERZ780226 | MGnify/ENA primary metagenome ERZ780226 (study PRJEB29588, sample SAMEA2152373) | human gut metagenome | biome: human gut; feature: human-associated habitat; material: faeces | place: Denmark | collected 2008/2010 ...
CCCTCTACTTCCGGCTCGATCTTCTCATAACTTTTTCCTGTTACTTTTGAAGTTTCGACACAATAGTTGTTCATATGCACAACTTCATCATGCGTCAGTTCCAGATCCAGTCCTCCTACCGCATCGATAACATCTACCAGTGCATTAAAGTTTACGGTTACATATTTTTCAATATTCATATCCAGATTACGGTTAATCAGCGATACTGCGCCTTCCGGTCCTCCAAAAGAATTTCCACGCCCCGGCGCAGCAGGCGGGGATTCAGCTTTTCATGAACCCGGATGGTCAGATTGACAGACGTCTTCGCCATATGGGCCGCTTCCAGAATCAGAAAGGAAAGCGCCGAGGTCATATCCGCCCCGTCCGGCGCAGGGCCGCCAATCTGGTAATAAGTAGGATCATTGATGAACAGGCAGGCCAGAATAAATTGCGCTTCTTCGTCCGTCAGAATCCCGGCAGCCTTGTCCCGCTCGTAATAAGGCTGCAGCGTCACGTCCAGCTGAGTGCCCGCTCCTGCGCGGTTGTAGGTCCGGTTAAGCATATTGAACCATGCGATCCACTGGCAGGCTTCCCGGAAGGTTTGGGGCGGGCCGGTGAGAATATGTTCATTAGCAAGCGCCATTTCCTGCAGATTCCTTCGAAGCTGCGGATCCGTTTCAGCTTTTTCCATTTCACGAATGTGCGCTACTGTGCGTCCCATCCAGCTGCGAATGCCCAGAAGCACTTCCTCCTCGGCGTCATAAAGCCATGCCGCTTCTGAATGGTTCTTCCTGCATTCGGCGACTTTTTCCTGAATGCCGCCCCAGCCCAGCCGAAGGCCAATCTGATAGTCCGGCGCAAAATGATGCATTTTCCCAATGCCGGGAATAATGCCGTACTTTTCCTGAAGAGGCTTCAAATCGCTGTAATCAAAGACAGGAGCCATTTCCATATTGTGATTGGAAACCGCGCTTTCGAAAGGGCGAAGCCTCTGCAAAATAAACATCCAGCGGCCGGCCAGCGCATCCTGCGGATCCACCCAGACCGGGTGAGCTTCCAACAGCCGGCGGAAATTCCGTGCCCAGAGTTCGGCACCGTAAAAAGTGGCATGTTCCGGGTCGTTATATTCGATTTCCAGATGAAAATCCTCCGGGGGCGGAACGCTTCCGTAATCGTCCTCATCCATATAGGCATGATTTCGGCGCAGCTTTTCCTGCGTCTGCTCCTCTTTTTGCGCCCGCAGATGATCGATTCGTTGCTCGTAGGTCAGCATTGTTTTTCTATCCACCCTTCTAATGTGTATCCAGAGGTTTTCCGTCTACCCAGACCTTCAACCCCACGGCTGCGGCTGTGTTTCCTAAAAGCTGCATTTGTTCCGGCTGCGGCGTTTCGTATAGAGGAATTGTCTCCCCCAACATTGCCGCTTTTTCACATCCCATGGGATGATAGCTGAGCAGCTCATAATACAGAAGATTTTTGGCCCCCTTCAGAAACCGGGCAATACGACGGATTTCTTCCGGGCTTGCATTGATTCCTGGAACGATCGGTGTACGGATGATGACCTCCCTGTTTTGCTTTAGAAGGCGGGCCGTATTGTCCAGCACCCGCTCAAAGCCGTGGCCGATATGCTGAGCAAATACAGCTGCATCCATGGTTTTAACGTCCGCCATGATCAAATCCGTCCATGGCAGAATCTGTTCGTACCAGTCCCATGGCACGGCCAGATTGGTTTCGATGGCCGTGTGGATTCCGCGCTTTTTCAACTCGGTAAGCACGCGAATGGCAAAGTCCAGCTGACACATCACTTCGCCGCCTGAAAGAGTGACCCCACCACCGGAAGTCTGAAAATACGGCTGATCTGTCGCAAGGATTTCAACCAGTTCTTCCACCGTCCACGTTTTTCCTACCTGCTCCAGCGCACCGGAAAAACAGACCTGCGTACAGCGAAAACACCGGACGCAGCGAGAACGCTCCAGCGTGTGGACTCCATTCTGAAATTGTTGGGCTTCCGAAGGACAGACGGCGGCGCAGGCACCGCAGCCCGTACAACGTTCTGGCCGGTAGGCCAGCTGCATTTCCTGAGCAATTCCCTCACGATTGTGACACCAGTCGCAATGGAGATTGCATCCTTTCAAAAACGCGGTTGTACGGATACCGAAACCGTCGCGCGTGGAAAAACGCTCGACATCGAATACCTGACCCGTACTTCCTGCTTGCTGCATATGCTGTCCCTCTTCTATCCTTATTTTTCAGGACAAGATCAGTATATTTATTTTGTTTTCAAAAAGCTATTCGAATATTGTTCCAAATTGTCGCTAGATTGTCTTATTTGGAAGATTCGTTTCCGTTCAGTCGAATATATTGACCAGGTGTGCAGCCGAGCGTGCGTTTGAACAACTGCACAAAATAGGAAACGCTGTCAAAACCGCATTCAGCTGCGCACTCGGTTACATTTTTGCCAAGGCGGAGTCTCTGCACTGCCTTTTCCAGACGAACTAGATTCAAATAGGTCAGATAAGTCATATTCGTGGTCTGCTTAAAATATTTGCAGAGATAAAATTTGCTGATGTTCATCTGTTGAGAAACCATATCCAAAGAAACATGTTCCTGGTAATGTTCATGAGTCCATTGGATCAGCTGGCGCAGCCAGTCTTCGTCGCCGGGTTCCACATGCAGTTCTTTCAGGCTGCTTTTTTGATTTGCGCTGGTCAGCAGCTCCGCAACATCCAAGATGCAATGCATACGGGAAAAAAGATTATTATCTTCTTCGATCAGCCGCTGAATAATTTTCTTCATGGGTTCAAACAGTTCTGGCGCAAACAGAACGCCGAAAAGAGAACCGTCCATCCAGGCGGCCATTGCTTGAATATCCATAAAGGTCTTCATGTTTTCAAAAGAAATTTTCAGATTATAGAGCGTTCCATCGCTACGGTGACAGACGGTAGAATGGACGTAATAAGGCGGGATGATGATCACGTCCTGTTCCAAAAGTTTCCGGCGGTTTTTCCCCACAGTCACCGTACCATCCACATGGTCAGCCACCAGCATTTCCAGCGTCTCTGCATAATGAAGAGGAACGATTTCATCACAGGAGAAGTGCTTGATCTGTACAGAATGAGGCGTGTCCGCTGAAAACTCTACGTCCTCCTTAAAGGACGAGGTGTTAATATTTTGATCTTTAAATGAGCTGGTGTTAATGTTGTGATCATTAATGCGCTTACGCATGTTTTTTCTCCTTCTGATATTGTTGTTTGGTCTGCATGGCATTATCTTTTTGGCACTTTCACAATTTAATATATTATCATGCCCGAACATAAAAAAACAACATTTTTATGTTTTTTCTCAGCATAAGCAACGTCAATAGTAAAAATAAAAACCTTTTACACTTCCAGAAAACAACGCAAGGTTGCCCTGATGATTTTGGACACGATACAGCATGAAGATCTGACTGTCGTAATTCGAAGAGTCTTTGATTCCTGAGCATAGCAAAAATGATGTTGCACAGTTTGTGCTTTGCCGAGTTCCCTTCCTTACTGCGAACACTCATGTGGAGCATAGCTCGCACATGGGGAGAACCTCTTTTCGACATTTTGTTTCTTGCTCCATGAAAGGCTCCAGATTGACGTTCTGTCGGATTCAGAGCAATATAAGCGGTCAGTTGTTTCGGCTGAACAAAGCGTATTTCAAAAATTTTCTTGCTCTTGCGAGTTCATTTTGGTGTCTTCTTTTCTTTCAAATGCGGAATTCAGCGTAAAAACAGTTCTTTATATTTTTTTGCTAAGCTTAAGGTTTTACCGCGTATCTCTTTGATAATGAGTTTACAAACACTTAGTTTAATACCAGCGGCCTTACCTACAGCCAGCAATTCCTTCTCGCCCGGATCTTTTCCATTTCCATCCACGGTTGTAGTATGTTCGCCAAAGTAAGTGGTACTCCAGGTCAGGTCATACGCCGGTGAAGGATGCCAGCAGTCCTGCGCATCATCATAAATCCAGGTGAAGTTCTTCGCATGGTCATCCCGGTTATGGGCAAACACATTGAAGCACATCCGACGGAACATCTGCTTTGTATCAGCAGCATTGCTGCGGGAAAGGATGCGGGTCAATTTCATCAAGGTGTGATAGTCCATAGAAGCCGTGCGCCAGTCTGCTTCCAGAATGGCAGCAGCAGTGAGCATATGGCGACGTGCAGAACTTTCCCTGTCAAAACGCCGCACGGCGAAGTAACCGCTGCAGCGCTTGGAGGGCATCAGCTTTGTTTCGGGAACAATAATGCTGCAATCTGCGGCGCAATCCATATACTCCTTTTCCATCAGGCCGGTATCCGGCATATCATCGGAAGTAGGAAATTTAATCAACCACTCATCGGTCATAACCTTGGGACGGGCACCGCCGGAGCTGCCGCCTATTTGAAATACATCATCCAGATCGTTGATGTCTTCATGGTTCAAAATGGAGTGGCATTTGGCAGAGAGTTCATCCAGATCGGCAAGCTGTACATCCTGATGAACATCCCAAGCAGGACGATAGGTTAGCGCACCCATTCCCGATTCACCTACGATCGCCAGCCGTTCCAAGGGTGTCACGCGAGACGAATCAAGACCTTTGCTCTTCAGCATCCTATCCACCAACAACCGACCCCAGGCATCTGGTAAGCTGTCTGCAAATACGCCCCACAGCCCCTGAAAAGTAGTGGAGGTGGGAACATAAACCTTTTGTTCAACAGGCAGAGAAAAAGGACTGATAGCAAATCCATTTTCCAGCCATGCATCAGAATAGGCGAAGGCAGCTCGGTGATCGGCAGTTTCTGCCAGTGTGCCCACATGGCAGTCGTGCAGATACACGTCCACTTTATGTTCGTTCACGGAGAACCTCCTCAATACTGTTGTACTCCACATTGGTGAACAGGTTGCGGATCTCATCAGCACAATCCAGAGCGACGCACAGCTTGGTTAATGAGATCAGCGAAATCTGCCCGCTAGTTTCAAAACGCTTGATGCTGCCGTAGCTCACGTTGCTCTTTTCACTGAGTTCCTGCTGTGATAGCTTACGCCGTTTGCGGATGCGGCTCAGGCGCTGTGCCAAGGCCAAGTTGATTTCTTCCGGGGTTTCCCACACAAAATTCATAACAGCCTCCGACGGATAAAATATGATCTAACAATTATCCATCATGGGGTAATGGACAAAATATTATTCGCATAGAATATACCACAGTTTTTTTGAAGCATCAAGCAACTTTTTATGATCGTGGGCTCGTTTCTTCGCCCACTGCCAGAATGCACTTCTTATGTTAAGCACAAAGTGACATCGAATAAAGTAGATACATGAACAAAACGCAACTAGACTGTTGCAAGCAATGCCGTGTGGTACCCTTCCGGCAAACCGGACGATTTTCACTGGAGAGAAAATCGTCCGGTTTCTGCTTGTTGGGGAGAACCCCAAATCCCCCCTAACGCACCGTTGATGCGGCTGCGCATCCTGCGGATGCTTCTTTTTTACGCTCATCGTTCCTGCGATGTTTCCCATTTGACTTCTTCCGGCTTAACGCCAAGAATCAGATCGACGTTAGCCCTGACTGTCAAAAGTTCTTTGATTTCAGTTCGTGCTTTATTGCTCATTGGTCTTTGCAAATCTTTTACAGTGGAGGTTCAGTAATATGGCACTATTTAAGAAACCTTCTTTCCATTTTGAGTCGGTTGCCTCAGATTATCGCAAACATAAGGCCGAAGTAAAACTCCCTGTCCGTGGCAGCAAGAATGCCTGTGCTTATGATTTCTATGCTTCTGCTGTGTGGTCTTCCCTCATGAGTCCAAAATGATCTGGATGGACGTTAAGGCCATCCTGTCTCCGGGATATATGCTCATGCTGAACGTGCGCAGTTCCATGGGCAATCATCTGGTTTCTGAGGACGGCCTTGGCGAAGTGGGGGGACTGAGCAGATAAAAAAGAGAGCAGGTAGGGTTAATCCTCTCTGCTCTCTTTTGTGCTTCAGCAAATTTTACATAACATCTGCACCATGGTCTTCCCATCTTCCTGATCTGATCCTATCGTTTCAAAACCATTTTCCCGATAAAAGGTCTTTAAGTGCTCATCGTTATGGCACTCGATCATTGCTAACCTGCCGCCCACAAGATCAGCGGCGCTCAAAATTACCCTCAATGCTTCGATCAACAATTCTTTCCCGGGCAGCTGTTCTTTAGAAATCCTATCGTTTCTAGCCAACTGACCAATTAAATAACAAGGCAAGCTGGCAATGGGAGCATTATTGGCCTTTCCGCTAAATCCGTCTAATTCTCTCCTTGTTCTCGTAGACATGCTCTGAGGTAATTCCAAAGACTTGAGGGCTACCGTAAAATAGCCCCAAATCACGATTTGCGGATCATTCGCAAGGGAATCTTCATCAAAAACAAGGTATGTTTTTGATTTTTGCAGTTTTTCAAATTCCGCTGCGCGGTTGTGCAGGAAATTGGCAATATCCTCGTCTAAATGACAAGAGAAAGAAGACAGAATCTGAGAGAGTCTGTCTTCTTGGTTTTGAAGTTGAACCATTAGTTCTTTGAGCGGGACAAGCAACGTGCTAATAGCGCCTCACTACGCTTTCTTTCATCAGTAGAGTACGCCGTCTTCCCAGACAGGCAAGCAGTCGGAGCAGAAGCCAGCACCTTCGCTACTTTTTGCGCCATTGCGTCGTCTCGAACAACGATCCGTTTATCAAAAGTGCTTGTGGCCATATAGCTTCCTCCTTTCTATAGGGCCATGGAGCAAAATTCGGGTCTAATGCTCCTAATTTATTATAAGCGACCCCTGCCTGCCCGTCAAGAGAAATTTATGCCAAGGATAAAAGATAAAGCAGGAAGTGCTTTTGAGACGCTTCATTCTGCTCCATTTTTCTCCGGCTCCTTGACACCGGCCAGAATCTGCTGCAAATTGAGCTTGTACCACGCAGACTTTACTGCATCTAGCACAGCGTCGGCGTTAATGTCCAGCCCCAGCTTAGACAATTTTTCCAGCGCCATCTTCCTTTTTTTTCACCATGACCGGCACCAATCAGCGCCTCAGCAGCGCGTACTGCTGAAATCAAGATGCAGCGGTGTGAAAAAATCTGCTTTGACCTAAAACAAATTCGATAAGAAAATAACGAGCATAGCGCATTCGATACGCTGTGCCCGTTCTTTCGTGTTGCAAAAGGAACATTTGGATTTATTGACAACTCTGTCTGTCGATTAGACCATGATCACCGTAAATGCTGGTCGAGGTAACAGACTTTGAAGCTGCACCCTTTTGCCCACCGAATCAGGCACTGACGCTCAACGTTCCTGCGACGTTTCCCGTTTGACTTTTTCCGGTTTAACGCCCAGAATCAGATCGACATTGGCCTTGACTGTTAAAAGTTCTTTCATTTCGTTTCGCACCCTATGATACTCCGCATATGCCGCTTTCTTTTCCGAAAAGAGCTTTGCATATTCGCCGTCCAGCTCTGTTTTTGTCGGCAGTTTCTTTACACCCAGCTCATCAAAGGCTTTCTTCGCCGCTTTGTGAAGCAGAATTTCAGCCTCATGCGCCGCATAGTATTTTGCGGAATATCCACTTTGCCGGTAGCCCACATATACGTCTCTGGTCTTTCGGTAATTAAGAATGTGAGTGCGCAGCACGGCAATTTCCGCCATCCGTTTTTCCGCAGCCTTGATCTGACTGGAAAGCGCCCGGTAACGTCTGGAAGCGGACGCAGCCCTTTGGGCAAGTTTCTCATAATCCTTTAAGCCGTGTTCCATCAGATAGTTCATCGTCTGCGCCATCTGTTTCAAGTTGAATTTTTTGGCCCAATAAGCATAACCAGCGCCTTTCCCTGCCTGCAATTTGGCCTGAATATCCACCAGCAGACTGATCTTCTTTTCGTCTGAAACGGAAATCACTTTACCTTTGGCACGAGGCTGGTGTGCGGTTTTTCCCTCCAGCACCGCGCACAGTTTTTCATAAGAGTAACCGTCGCCCAGCGTGTCCAAACGGATAAAACGCTTCTGACCGGCCCTGCGAAAAGCCCATTGCTTTCCGGTTTTTGTTTCGTATCCAGCGTTGCGCAGCAGATGGAGCAGAGCGTCAAAATCCTTCGGTTTTTGTGCCAGCGCCTGATCAATTGCTTCCCGTAGCTGATCTCGATGGGAAGGCTGCTTTTTCGTTCCCAGCCACTCGCCGTAATGCATCCCTTTTCCTTTGGGCTGCTCGATAATGGACAGTCCATGCTCGACGCACAGCGTATCACTGAGCTGCTGCACGGCTCTGGTGCTGCCCCAGAAATTGCGGAATTTGTGTGTGCAGTCCAGGGCGGTAGAGTTCCAGACGATGTGATTATGAATATGGGCTTTGTCCACATGGGTAGCGACGATAAAAGCATGATTGCCTTTCAAGAAGCGAGATGCAAACTCATACCCAATTTTGTTGGCTTCCTCCGGCGATACCTCTCCCGGTCGAAAGGACTGGCGTACCTGATAGGCAATCACGTCTCTTTTTTGGCTGCGGCCTGTACGGGCCTGATATTCTTTTTTGGACAGCAGAAATTCAGCATCCACCGTTCTGGGGTCGCAGGCAAATGCGGAAATCAACTCGCCGCCGTTGGTTTTTTCCGGATTTTTCACATAATCCGTGCGGGCGCGCAGACACTGCGCAATGGATTTCCCCTTGTTGCGATGCATGGGAATAATGCGTGTGGTTGCCATGGGGATCACTCCCTTCTTTTCTGGAAAACAGAAATCATAACCACCGGCTTAGCCGGTGGTTTGATTCAGCCCTATAAGGGCACGATGCCGGCCGCGCTTAAAGCGCTCTGAAAATCTGCCAACCGCACCATGTCCTCTGGCAGCCGCTAAAGCGGCTCTTTAATCTGCCTTCTTTCACCGACTGCCCCTTCCAGGGCCTATTTCTTGTCCTTGTTACCTGGCTCACCCGTAAACGGGTCAATCCATTCTTTCATGCTTAGTTGCTCGTATTCTTTATCCTCTTTCAGCTGATTCCTGATATATTCTTCTATCGCCTTTTTATTGCGTCCCACAGTATCCACATAGTATCCTCTACCCCAAAACTATCGATTCCCATAGCGGTACTTCATGTTCGCAAATTTATCAAATATCATCAGAGAACTTTTCCCTTTCAAATATCCCATAAACTCCGATACACTATACTTCGGCGGTATGCTTACAAGCACCGGACACGCATTGGCCTCGATGCTTTCCATTCCCTTGCGCTCACACATCATCCGAAGTATTTTCCCGATTTCCCCCTTCAGTTTCCCGTAGATTATCTGTCTGCGATATTTCGGCGCAAATGCAACACTGTTCTGAATCACACACAGGTGTAGTTTTTTGCTCTATGTAACCGGCTGTCCGGAAGAAGCCGGTGTAATCTTCTCCGGAACAACCCTTGATAAAGATGTGGCAGTAACGCTCGTCATTCTTATCCACAATCTAAATTCTTTCTACAATCGTCTGGATCAATGTGACCAAAACCTCCGGCTGCGCATCCTTTGCATATTCTGCAAAGGAGAGCAGCCTTTCTTTTGTCATTTCCAAGTCACGGATGGCAATCATGTTGTTCTTTCTACCCTCATCCAGTTTTGAAATCTGCCGCTCCGCTTTCCTCAGTTCTTCAGCCAGATTTTGCAAATCCTCTTGAATAAATTGCTTGATACTGCCATCTGCTTCACGCAGATTTCTTGTCTGTGCTGCAATATCCGCTTTCAGCTTATCACGTTTCTTTTTAATGATGTTATGTTCCTGTACCGTCTGTGACTGTTCCAGAACCTCCTCGATTTTAATTTCCAGAATCCTTCTGAAACGTTCGCTGTTTTTATCCGACAGTTCAGATAACTGCTGTACGACAAATTCATCCAGAAGAACGCCATCCACTGCCTTGAAATTACATTCCTTTTTACGATAACCGGGACAAACATATTTAAATCGAGGCTTTCCATTCGTCCAACGGTCGGACTCGGAAATTACACTCAATCGTCTGCCACAGTGAGGACAATGCGCCAGCCCCGCCAACAGTGCGTTGGTCTTTCTATGAGGTCGATTGTATTTCTCTGCAATCGCATCAAGAAGTTCCTGCACCTCAATCCATTGTTCACTTGGAATAAATCCTTCGTGCTTACCAACCGCAATAATCCACTCGCTAACAGGCTTGCTTTCAATGGTTTGAACATATTTCGGAGAGATAAATGTGCTGTCACTGCCTTCGTACTTTTCCTGATCAGTTTTATTGTAAGCTGACAATCCGTGAGTTCCGTCAAACTCTGTCATATCTCCAAACACATTGCCGTCGTGTTCGATGAAATAATTATAGCTGCGTTTATCAGCAGTGCAATAAATGGGATTTCTCAAAATCAGCCTTGTTGTCGATGCGTTAAATGTTGCACCGGACGGAGTGTGAAATCCTTCCTCATTCATCTGCTTTGCAGTGGTCTGGATACTGCGAGTGGTTCGAAAAATTTCATACAAACGCTGAACCATGCGTTTTTCTTCCGGCAGACTTTCTAAGTAGCTGTATGCTGATTTTCCCTTTCCGCTTCCGGTTGTTACACGACGGACAGTAAATCCCATTGGCGTGTTGCCGCCAAGCCATCGTCCATCCTTTGCAAGTTCTATCATATTGTCTACAATTCTTTCTGTCAGAGTATCTCTTTCAAATTCCGCAATAACAGCGAATATCTGAATAAAGATTTTATATAGTCCGCTGGCAGTATTGATACCATTGGAGCAAATCAAGAGATTAACATGGTACATTTCCAAGAAATCCATCAGGCGGATTAGGTCGGCTGTTTTTCTGCCGACACGATCCAGCTTGTAACATACGATTGCTTTGATTTTCCCGTCCTGCACATCATGCAACATTCTCTGAAAATCCGGTCTATCTGAAAAATATCCGCTGAGTCCTTTGTCCTCGTATTGTAAAAATTCATACTCCTCATCCAACTCCAATTCCTTTTTGGCGTAATCCGCACATTGTTTGAATTGAACACCGATACTGTCACCCTTATTGGTGATACGAGATTTACGGGCGTATATCGCAACGCCACGGTTATCTTTTTCAACTTTTCTCTGTTTCTTCATGGGTAGTCACCTCCGCTCATATCATACCGCCATCCCAGTTATTCTATCAAGTTTGTGGCCGTTGTCACGAATCCATTCCAGAAACACATACAAGGTTTCTGCGTCAAAACTTCTGATTCCCTGTGCGATAAACTCTGCTCGTTTCTGCTGAAAAGCTTCCATAGTTTCTTTGAATTTTTGTCCTCTGTGAATTACTGCAATCAAATAGTTCCCTCCGTTTCTGTCTGTGGTTCTGACCTCGGACCAACTTGGTCCAAAGTCAGATAATGAAAAAAGCTGTTACACAGATGCAACAATAACAGACACAAAAGATTCTGTATCTGACTTGATGCTTCCATGTAACAGCTCCGACAGTTCGGACTGACTAAAAATATGTTTGTATAAATATGGGGCTTGCCCATCAATAAAATCTTGTATGAAGCAGTATTTATTTTTCATCTGTAACTATCATAGCATGAAATGTCGAAATAAGCAATCTTGTCAAGTTCAGCCAAAGAGCATATCCCAAAGTTGAGAACAGGCAGCTAATAGCAGATTTTCATTTTACCGTAAGCTGTAGTAAGGATATTTTTGATTTTCTAATTGATGCATGATGATACCTCTGGACAAATTGTCCAGAAATCATTTTGACATTTACGAAATTCCAGACGCCTCATCAAGAATTTGCAATACAAAGTCTCTACGCCTTACTTTGGTGCAAGTTACACCGTAGAACTTCATCCCAACTTGGGACGAAGTTGTATCCGAGCATTGCTACTTTCGTTACTTGTGGGCGGGTTGCCCACAAGACTTCCCGACTAATTGTCGGGAAGTGAATTGCCACACATCACATAAATAATCAGGGACGACTTCTCCCGTTTTTTCATTTTTTCGTTTATAGAAAATTGAACTTCTATGCAAATTGCGCAGAAGTCAGTAAGTAAAAGTATTCAGAATGAATGCGCAGCTGACACCGCAGGTGGCGTTCAAAGGGGATTGGGGATGCTTCCCCCAACAAGCAATTTGCGAAAATTTCTCCTCTGGGGGAATCTTCGTAAATAAGTGAACCTGTACAGGTTTACACTGCTTGCCAATTTGTAACACCTATAATATACGGGCAAAATTATTCCCAAGTTGGGAATAAAAAACTGATACATCTTCACCTGAATTGGGTGGAAGTTTCAAATCTGACTTCTGCCCAATTAGAGCAGAAGTTAATTCGTACTTGTTCCCAACTTGGGCACAAGTTATATGTTGGAAGGAAACTGGCAAACAGGGCAAAGTTACAGCACTTTGCTCATTTTCGCATTTTCTCCTTCGCCTCAATTTGCAAAATGACTTGTCAGAGAAAACTCCCTGATACCCTTTGAACATCAATTTCATTGATGGCTGCTCGTTCATCCTGAACGCTGTTCTTATAATTTGCCTTATGAAATAAGCAACAGAAAAGAGTCTATGAAATAATAATTGAATTTATAGCAACATCACTCACCGTTCAAAGAACGATAAGTGATGTCTTACTTCTGACTACTTAATCGATTTTCTTTCGATATACTGGCTGAAGGTAAAAATATTCTGTTCTCCAACAAGTTCAACCAAAAACGATTTGAAGGTGGAATCAATAGGAACCGTTACAAAGAAAATCAACCTTTTCTTTGGCCTTGAACAACATACATAAAATAAATTGCGGTTACGCTCAAAGGAAGCTTGTTTTCCACTTGGTATGACAGCTTTTTTTGTTATCATTGGAGCATAGGTTTCAAATTGGTACTGGTTCCATCCTTTACTGATAACAAAAATCACATTGTCGTATTCTTCTCCTTTGACTCCGTGCTCTGTAGAATACTGTGCTTCTGGATGTAAGAAGTCTTTCACAGCAATAAACTGTGCGTAATCCAGATTCAAGAACGCTTCAATTGAAGTATTAGAAGCATATATTGTTTCAGGTGTATTCTGGTACAAATGATACCAACCATCTAATTTGGGTGGTATAGGAATCAATTTAGTCCGGTTGATAATTTCAAAAACATCAATGGCTCTTTTCTTGCGTGCCTCATCAAGTTGACGCTGTAGTTCTTTCCACTTGTTTTTCTCAGCCTTCTTGGTAATTGGATAACGCTTAATTCCAAGTGTATCAAAAAGCAACTGCATATCGGAGGTATTAAGCGCATGATAGATCGGTTCAACGGTCTCCATAAAGAACAATAGGAACGGGTCTTCTTTGTCTCTCAATCCGTCATTCAGAATATCCAGGAGTTTCTCGTATCCTTGCTGTGTAGCAAGAACCTTGTGCGTAATCATTAGAACTTTTAATTCTTCATCCGCAGGTGTTTCTTGTTTTATTTTTTCAGTAACCTTATTTAATCGTGATTTCAATTCCTCTGGAGGTAATTCGTTCTTGAAATTACGGTCTGCACGACGAGGTCCAGTATAATCCTCGCATGTAATAACAAACACTTCTCCTTCAAAGTCATCTATTGCTGATTTTTGGGGTAAGTCTGGACGAATATCATTGAGAAGTTGTACTATTCTCGGTGAGGATCTAAAATTCGAACTTTTCTTGATTACATCGATATTGTCATGTTCTATTGCGCCACAAGCCTTATTGGATTGATAGATTGTTTGCCAAGCATCACCGAAAAAACCGAATTGCGGGCCAATACCCTTTGCAATAAAATAATCCACAAATCGGTCAATAATAGGCTTATAAGAGTCCTGATATTCATCAATTAGAATTAAAGGATACTTGTCCGCAAACACACGACGAAACTTAGCGTTATCTAAAAGTAGGCAGAATAGTTTTAGAACATCGTCGTGATAAAGGTACTGAATACCATTTTCTTTGTAGCGATGTCCCAAAGTATATGCAACTTCTGTAACCTTATTAAAATCACCCTCATCCGGTAGAAAATCAGGGTTAGTTGTAACAGCATCAATCAAAACGCTCTGATATTGTTTGATAGCATTCCAAGCAAACGAGTGGATTGTGGAAGGGAGAATAAACGAATCTTTTGCAAGTCGCTCTGCAATCACGTCTACAGCTGCATTTGTATAGGTGATACAGACCACATTCTGTTTTTTTCGACTGTAATCAGACCATTTATTTGCCTGTATCCATTCAATTACTCGATTCAGAGAGTAAGTTTTGCCAGAACCCGCACCTGCTTCGACACGAAAACTGTGCCCGGTCTTAAGTGTTTCAATAATCTGTGCATCAACCTTGTCAGCTTCAGCTTTTGCAAGATCATAGTTTGCACCTGTATGCTTTCCACCCATGCACTGGCACCTCCTTACTCAAGAACTCGTTGGTTATTTAGCCATGTTAATCCCGATTTTATGTACGCCGGAACGCAATAATCGGCGCATTCACAAATAAGATCGAGAGCAAAATCCGTTTTGCTTTTGCCCTTAAATTCAAGATCTTCTTCGCTTGTGCTGTCGCCTAAATCGTAGTGCTTTCGGTTGACATTACGAACCGCTTCCTCCAACGAGTGTCCACACAATCCGTTTTCGGCCGTTTGGAACTCAATATGGCATTTGCCCCTGGTCTTGTCATCCGGAGACATCGAGGTGATTACTGTGAGGTCGATTTTTGATGTGTCGTTCTCTGGAAGGCCCTTATTTCTGCGGATCCACCATTTTATGGTTTCGTTCGATGTTGTTTCCCCTTGGCTAACCACTACGGACTTTTTTACTACTTTTCCACCTTTACTTATTCGGTCTGCTACAGAATCCAAATCAGTAAGAATCAGACATGGTACTCCCAAAAATTCAATAAATGGAATGAATTTATGTGCATAGGCTCCACCGATCTCAATCAACGCATAATACTGTGCAGATAAAGGATACTTACCGGAACCAAACACTCCGGTCGCTTCACACTTCTCAATCATGTCCGGCAGCAACAAACGCTCGGAAGCACCTTCAACAAAAATCGCTTTATCAGCAAAAAACAAATCACATTTGGTCAAAGTTAAATACTTCCGGATGAAATTTACATTATCAGAATTGGCCTGAGCAAAGGTGTTCAAATTCTTGTAAATCACACCGGCATTAGACTTTTGCGCATAGCGAACCTTTGCGAACTCCATGGTGTTTGCTATGTGAGCAGAATGCGAGGTTAGAAAAGTCTGGATTTGGACATTAGAGAGCTTGCCAAGAAACTTTTCCAAATATGTGGCAAAAGCGGTCTGCATTTGCGGATGCATATGTGATTCCGGTTCTTCAATGAAGAGCAGTGGAACACACGCAACACCACGTTTTTCAACATCCCTGGCAAATGCAGCAAGGAGGAACTCCATTTTGATCAGATTTTTATAGCCAAGGCCATTGTGAGAACTCGGCAAACTTTCGTTTGCTGTGCCGGAAATATACGATAGCTTGGTTTGATTCTTGATCTGATCGTCGATGCTGAGCTGCGTTGTAACCCCAAGCTTTAATTCCTCTATGTTGGGATAACCAAAGCCAATAGAACTGTTCACAACGGAACTCAGAATTTCATCACTTTGCTTTTGAACATCTTTATTGGCTTTTTCGACTATTGTACGCAACATCTTGATTTCTTCTGCAACTTTCGGATCCAAATCTGCTTCGCTCATATCAAAGAAACCAGAAATTAGCGAGCCAAGAGAACTGTTATGCGTGTCATCTTCACCAAGAACTCGTTCGGCAGGAATGGTATGGAATGGGAACAAATCATGTAATTCTTTTTGGCTTTTTACTTGTTTGTCCTCCATATTGTTTGGATTGATGGCATATACGGTTAATCCAAATAATTTATCGAAGTTATCGACAAGTACCTCGTGCGCTTCTTCACTCGGCGAAAAAGCGCCGTCCTTATAATAGCTGCTTTCCAAGAGCGCCCACAAGGTTTTTTCGTCGGTTTTTAGTCGATACTCTGCACGAATCAGAGCTGTTGTTGTGTTCACATCGACATCGATAATGAAAGGTGACAAAGCCCCCAAATTATCATCTGGGTCATCTAACGAATAGTCTACCAGGAAGTCTATGGAGACAACTTCGATCTGCTTGCAGAGTTCCTCATAAGAGAGCTTTTTCTCCATAAACAGCGCAATTTTGGCGTAGAAATCTTCCCGCCTGAATAGTGGATAGTCGTTGAAAGATACAGTCTTTCCCTCCAGTACATTTCCAATACAGGAAAAACACGATGTTTTGGCTGTATTGTTTCTACCCACAATTAAGGTTGTCTTGGGATCGACCTCTAGCTCGGCATCAATAAGCAATCTGTAATTTTTAATTCTGATTTTTGATAATTGCATATTTGCCTCCGTTTTTATCTGTAGTAAGCTGTCAATTGTCTGTAGTTACCGTATCAGTTTTTTCTTTTGAATCAAGATATGACAAATACTGCTTATACTTCCGGAGCATCAGATTTTTGGCGTACTGCTCCATATATTCGTAATCAGGAGCGCCGTCATCGGTAACAGGCAGCATGATTTTGGTATTAGCCATGCGTTCTGCGTTAAATTTATACAGGTAGCCAAACTTGCTTTTCTGCTGCAGAATGGCAACCTTCATAAACAGTAACACAAACACATTGTCTTCATGGCGCTTCAAATGGAATCTTTTAACATCATCTGAGAAAATGCACTCATAGGGATGGTAGAAGCCAATAACCATACCGTTTCCATTGTAATTGACACCGAGTACATTTTTATCCAGGGATGCATTAGTGTCATTCACAAAGCGTGCAACGCCGTTATTTTTATCCAAAGCACCAATAAAAGGGCGATTGCCAGGGGTCGATTGTGCAGATACTAATCTTTTTCCAGGCAGGATACTAAATATATCAGATATCAAAAAAGAATCCCATTTCTTTTGGGCAATAGATGGAATTTCGCCGCCTTCACCCAGCTCCTTAATTCGCTGAACGAGGTGATTCCTGTATTTTCCAAGTAAAGTCTTCCTCTTTTGAAATATATATTCTGACATATATTCATAGTCTGGAATTCCCGCATCAGAAACAGGAAGCATTGCTTCAAGTCGTTTCATACGACTTAATGTTGCACCATTACCACCCCAGTTGAACTTCGCATCCATTTGTTTTTTAAGAATAGTGACGTAAAAATGTGCACTATCCTCATTAAGCGAGTCACCAGTTACTATTTGAATATTCTGACCTGTAACAAATTTATGTGGCTGATAGAATACGGTTTGAGTGTCAAGACCGACCGTAATGCAGCCAGCCTCATCAGAACCGAATTCATAGTTGTTTTCGCTAACAAATTGAGCTATTCCATTTACAGCTTCGGAGCGTGTAACATATGGAACACGTTTCTCATTTCCGTCTATTAAACGAATGCTATCTATACTGCTATCAGTTGTAGCAATGCGTAAAAAGCCTTTTTTGCCAAATACGTCAAATTTTTCCCACTTCTTCTCATCAAGTTCCTTCACTAACATCACCACCTTCAAAAAGGTATTCTCGATTCTGCATAATCATAGAGAACTCAAATGTTAAATAGTCCCCAATAGATTTCTCAAAATCGGCATCAGTAGGTATTTCGTCATTAAAATAGAAGTAAGAATGTAACCATTCATCGGAAGCTTTTACAGTGGACTCAACACAAAATTTTGATGCAGCCTTTGTGCGTCCAAACCAAACATCCAACAAATGCTGTTTTTTATCTTTAGCAGAATCTCCTTCAACAAGACCAACATGAGCACGCACTTCATAACCATCATTTCTGAAATCAATAAATTTGCAAATCTTATCATCAGGATGTGGCTCATGGGCTGTAAAGACTGCAATAACAGGGTTAGTGCCTACGCCATAGAAAGTATCTGTATTACAAGTAATGACACCCTCCAATGTATGGTGTTTCAGAATATTTTCCTTAAAGGTTTGTTCGTCTTTGGTCTTGCCGGTCATGGACGATTGAGGAACAATTACCGCAGCCCTCGCTCCTTCGGTCAAGGAATCGAGCAAGTGCTCCACGAAAGATAATTCATACTGCGACGGATCGGCTTTGGTCCCCTGAGAATAAGGCGGATTCATCATACCAACAGTTGCACCTTTAAGCTGTACTTGGGCAGAATTTTGACGTAGGAAGTCCTCACATTTGATGTTGCTGTTGCCGTCATCCCGGAGGATCATGTTGGTTGCAGCGATTGCGAACATATTACTCTGGAGTTCAAAGCCGTGCAACTGCTTCTTTTTAATGTTCTTACGCTTGACCTGATCGGTACCGGCCTTTTCAAGCATATGGTGCATTGCAGCAACCAGAAAACCGGCAGTGCCGCAGCAAGGGTCAAGAACAATATCAGAGGGCTGAACATTTAGTAAATCACAGAATAAATCACAGATATGACGTGGGGTTAGTACGATGCCTAATGTCTGGCCGTCACCGCCAGAATAGCTCATAAATTCGCCATAGAATCTTCCAATGAAATCCTCGCTGGAACTGCGATACTTAATGTTGTCAAAGACATTCTTCTTCAAGAACTCGGTGTAGAATTTAAGCGGCGTTTTGCCCAGCTTGGCATCGACTTCATTCAAACGAGCGCTTGTGCGGATGATAGAAAATTCACTCATCAGCTTGTCACGTTTTGCATCAGGCCCAACATTGGATGCTTTGAGGCGACGCTGAATAGCATCGTAAATCAACTGGCCGTCAGTGGTTGTTTCGTCACCGAGCAAATCATCGGGTTTGAAGAACTTGTCATCCAGTGCCAGAAGAATACCGGAGACCACCAAAGGTTTGTCCTGATCCTTCAGGGAGCCATAGGTGCGCAGATATTCGTGCAGTTCCGCCGCATCTTTCAGAATTTCCTCCGTAGTCTTTTCAACATCGGTCTTTTCTGCCAGAACGTAACGAGTATAGTATTCGTCGATATTGACAGCGGTGAAGGAGGTAAAAGATTCAATATCAGGGAGCTGCTTATAGCCATCTCTATCATCCACATACAGTGGAGTGATTCTATGGTGCTTTTCATCGCCAGAAACGCCGATTGCAAAAATCTTATGGAAGCTGCTATTCTGTGCAATGTGCTTGGCGTAAAAATATGCCCCATTAACAGCGTAATCTGCAATATCTTTCTGATCGACAGACAGGATTCCCGTACTGGTCAGCTTCTGGTGCTTGGCAAGATCAGCTTTATCCTCAATGACGATAACAAAGTCTTTTACAACTGCAACATACTCCGGATATCCGGCATTGCCAGTACCTCGCTTTGATGCACTCTGTAAAGCATCGTTAATTTCCTTAACATCACTGCCTTGCGCATCATATTTAATTTTGGAGTCATCGAGTTGACGAGCGACCCACAAATCGGTTTTAACTTCTTTCTTTGCCATTTCATTTTCGCCCTTTCTAAGTATCTGTAAGGACATATTGCCTAATTTCTGAGTATCTAACTGAGTTTCTATATCAAGCTTGTATGTTTTTTCTAAAAGAGAATATAGTTTGAAATGTCATTATTAGAAAACCCTATCCATTTCAAGCTCATGCATTTGATCAATTTATCGAGAAGAATCATCAAACATTTGGTGTTGGAGTCATTTTTGAAATCATAGTAATACGCATATCCATGGGCAATAGTACGCCTAATTTCCTTAATTTGATCACTAATCATCTCTGCAGGAATCTTCGTTAGTGATAGTAATTGAGGGAATTCATTAAACATACATTCCAATTCTTTTTTTAGGGGAAATTTAGGGTTTTGAGCATTCTTGTGATCCAGCTTGTCGAATAAATACTCAAACGCCATAACTTGTTCTACAAATCGCTGCGGTGTATACATGGAGTTAAAATCCCCTAAATGCCCCAGGGGAATGCTTTGTGTTATTTTATTGCCGTAATCTAACGCTATGTTATTTAAGATTTTTGGGATGTATTTCATAACATCAAATTCGTGGAAGAAACCGCCATGCCCACCAACTATATCTTCTGAAATGAGAGAACAGTAGAACCACCCTGCTTTTAATCTTTGCTTATAAAGTGTAATCCGTTTGAAAGGGACTTCTGCATTGGATGTCATAAACATTGCAAGCCTATGTAGAACATTAGTTATATCATAGCACTCTTGTATCTCATTGGTGTGTAGTGGCAGAATCAATTCGCACTTTCTGTCGAGGTCTTCCAAAAGCCCGAGTCGGTTATCGTGACCTATCCGGAATTCTAATTCATACTTCTGATCGTTCATACCAAACGGAACCTTATATACAACCTTAGGCTCTATAGCCAAATTGATTCCCGCTCGCACCATGTCAATGTATTCATATTCGTATCTAAAAACTTCATCGAGGGACGGTGATTGAAGGCCTATGGAGTCATACTCTTCATCTTTGTCGAACATATTGATAGTATAGCAACGTAAATAGCAGGTACTGCCCATAGAGTTTTCTACTAAAAAAGTTGCTTTCCGTCCACGAATTCCGATATCAAAACATTGTCCATGCAGGATATAGTTTTCTTTAAAATTATATTCTTTACAAAAATCATCCAGCAGCGAGTCATCCGTAAATAATTCCATGCGGTAGTTTTCGATTACGAATGGCATCTTTCCGTCTCTGAAGAAAATGAAGCCTTTGACCATCATATCACCTTTCTATTTCTTTCATTCTATAGGTCAAATTGTTACTTTTTATATTGATGAACCATTACTGACCAAAGCTATTCTTCTTTTCTAATGCCAATCCAATCAATCTATCTGCTTGATCAGCCATGAACAAAGGGATGTTCAGTACATCATCATCATCCAGCTTCAGATTATCCAGAGAGAACCGCACACGGAGCTTGACTTGATCCGGGAACAACTCCTTAAACTTCTTGAGGCTCTTGCTGGTGGTATTGGCCTCAGACTTGACCTCAACAGGGAAAATGTCATTTTCCCGTTGAATGAGGAAATCCACTTCATAAGGTGGATTATTCTGGCTCCAATAGCGGGGAACCGCTTCAAACTGCGTGATCAGGGTCTGCAGCACAAAGTTTTCAGTCAAAGCGCCCTTGAACTCGGTGAACAGGCGGTTGCCCTCTCCAAATGCCGTGGGAGCCAGCTGTGCCAGACGGCGGAGCAAACCCACATCCACCAGATAAATCTTAAATGCAGACAGGTCATCGTAGGCAGCCACCGGCAGGCCGGGAGCAGTGCTGCGGTAGATCTTATGCACCAGTCTTGCATCCACCAGCCACTGCAAAGCATCCTCGTATTCTCGGGCTCTTGCGCCTTCTTTGACAACTTTGTAGATAAACTTCTTATTCTCCCTTGCCAGCTGGGACGGTATAGACTTCCAGATCATAGAGATCTTTGGGAACTCACTGATATTGGGGTGCTTGGCAAAGTCACGTTCGTAGGCACCAATAATCCCAGACAGGGCTTCCTGCATGGCGGAGACATCCCGTGCCTCCGTCCACATGAGCACAGGTTCCGGCATGCCTCCGGTGACATAGTACATCTTCAGTTTTTCATAGAGCGGATTGAAAAAGGCATCGGGAATCGGCTCGATGGTATCCACGCTTTCCAAGAACTTCACAAGGTTTTCGTCGCCATTGGCAAGCAGAAATTCTGTGAAGGTCATAGGGTCAATCTGCAGGAAGTTGACCTTGCCCACCGGGAAAGAGGATGGTTTTGCCAGGGCAATGCCTAGCAGAGAACCGGCGCAGGCGATATGATACTGCGGAGCGTTCTCGCAGAAATACTTCATGGAGTTGATAACCTTCGGGCAGTCCTGCACCTCGTCAAAAATGATAAGTGTCTTTTCCGGGACAATCTTCTGACCACTGGCCAACATTAGATTTTGCATGATGCGATCCACGTCCTTGGTGGTTTCAAAGAACTGTTTATATTCTTCGTTTTCGTCAAAGTTAAAATAGGCAGTATTTTCATAATAACGTCTGCCGAATTCTTTGAGAACCCATGTCTTGCCCACCTGACGCACACCCTTTAAGATTAGCGGTTTGCGGTAGGGTGAATTCTTCCAATCCAGCAACTTTTTTAAGATAGATCGTTCCATAGAATCACTCCTCACATTTTTATTGGAGTTTTATGCTTTATAATCACGCTTTTATTATATGCGAAATCCATATAAATTACAATCACAAAATTATTTATTTTTTATGCTCATAGATCACATTTCTATATAAGATAGTGAAAAAGATGTTCTGCAATAAAGGCATACCACTGCCTTATAATCAGTTATATAACATCTTATCATTTCTTTTTCATTCCGAATAGGAAGAGAAAGGAACGGATCAGCATCACTATAATCAGTATAGTTATTATCAGTATTATTACATTGTGATTTTCACAATTCTGGAACTGTCAAAAACACAATTCAAGAATTGTTCTTCTGCATAACAGATGGACTGACCCTTTCGAGCCAGCCCATTCTTTTATTGGTTATTTAACTGTAAATCAGCTCTGCAACTATAATTTCTTCAGCCTGTGCTTTCAGCATATTCATGTGCTGAATCCATGCAAGTTGTTGAGTTGCTTTATCCGGAGCAGGATTTCTTTCCAAAAGCTCCTCCGTCAGCCGCTCCATTCTGCAGTGTGCTATCTCATCAATTTTCCAAAGATGCGGGAACAAAGCTTCAGTAAGAATTAAATCATCGAGCAACATAGGGTTGTTTTGCTCCAGATAAGCTCTGTGCATCCTGCCGTATTTTCCAAGCGGCTTATCGCTTGTGTAGCTTAACCGAATATCAGGGATAAGATAATCACCACAACTGGTATAAATCAATTCCTGTGCCATAGTCATTCCTCCAAGCATTTCATCTTGCAACTCTATTGTAAGTGATACTCCTTCAAAAGTGAAGTTTGTGGATTGGTCTCTTTGAGAGCAACACACATCTGCTGATATACCTTTCGTGACGGTCTACGGCTTCCTTCTTCAAGTCTATAGTAGAAGCTCGGGACAATCCCTATCCGTTCTGCAAAAGCCTTCTGTGACAGCCCCAGAGCCGTTCTAACGCTCTTTAACGCTTCGGTATAGGGTGCAGAAAGGAAACGGGAGAAATCATCATAGAGTAAGGACGCTTCGATTTCCAAAACATCTGCCAGCTTAATAGCTACATCATAAGGAATAGGATGTTTTCCATTTTCATACATCACAACAGTTGATGGTACAATATCCAGCTTTTCCGCCAACTGTCTTGTTGTCATCTGGTTTCGCTGACGGTAGTACTTGAGATTGTCGCTCGGTAAGTTGGTCTTTGGCTTTTCTTCAAAAGGTATCGTTAAATGGAGTAACAGCTTGCCTTGATGAAATTCACACAACAATGTGTGATTGAAAATACCATTGCAAACCCACCTGCGCACAGGCATTGGCTTACAAAGTTGGCACAGTCATTGGTTGTAGCATTTCCGAAGACGGTGTTGCGCTTAGGATCAGCGCCGCTTTTGCCACCGCCGGTCGAATGATTCAACGCATATCTGACTGCAACGTCGGGATTGTATTGGACCGAAATGTCGGGGTGGGTTGCAGCTTCAACATACCCGGGTTCTTCTAGTAATTCTCTATCTTCTTATGCTTGCTGGATTACTTCATGCAAGAAAGAAAGGTGTGCTGAGTCGTGGTAATTGAAACTTTTCGAAGCATATCAAAACATAAGTTTATTTTCGTGTTAATTATGTTACAATTAGTATTTAGTATGATATTCAGATGGGAGCATTGAGCAACCAATTCCCTGGGGGAAGAAATTTGTCAAGGGTATATTTATCCAGTGTCAAAATAAAAGCAGGCTTCCTGTAAAACACAGGAGGCTTCAGATCATCAACAAACCTCCAACCTGCGTGGCTGGAGGTTTGTTGATGATCTGAGCACAGCCGAAGCTGTGCATACTGTAATGATAGTGGTTGGGGACAACTTTTTTCGTAAAGGGAAAGCATTCAAAGTGGTCAAAGAATCTGAACCAAACGAGAATGGCTTTCTTTATTCCTGGGCTGAAGGGAAATGATCGCAACAAACAGCAGCTACCGTACTGGACGGCGCATGGCACACTCTACCTCGCATCCATTGACCTATGTGGCCCAAATGGGATTTACTTCATCGTCATTTCATCATGTGCGGGTAGTTCGAAGGGCACGCTGGCAGGGTGATCCAGATACCAGTAGGCGGTGGAGGTGTAATCATCATAGCGAGGCCCTGTCCAACCAAGATTGTCCATCGCCATGCGGAAGCTTTGGTTAAACCAGATTTCATCCTTCACATGGAAACGGTAGAGCATGAAACGCTTCTGCGCGTTGTATTGTGCCCGCGGATCGCCAAGAATGGCATACAGTCCGGCGTAGGGTGCACTGTAGGTCTGATATTGCTTGATGGCGATGTCGTTGCCGAAGCCGTAGGAGCCGCAGAAATAATCCTCCGTGCCGGTGTAGTTCATGGAGGGGCGGCTTTCGCCATCGATGTACATCTTCGCCTCGCCCTCTACCCAGCAGGTGTTGTGGCCGTTGACGCCCACTGCCAGGGTCATGCCCAGGAAGCGGCCGCGGCCTTCTACACCGTCCAGCACGACATAGGAACGGCCCTTCTGTACTGGGTGCTCCTGCCGGTAAGCTGCATGGAAATAGCCGATGTCCTCCGGCAGCGCGTCCTTCCAGCCGGAGATCATGTAGAACAAATCGCAGGGATGATCACAGCGGTTTTCCATGGTGATGCGGCAGTGGGAACGGAAGGGCATCTCGAAGTAGCTGTTGAAGCCGCGTCCGGGCGCAACCAGCAGCAGCGCGGAGTTCAGGACGGGATAGCGGCCATCCATGTCCTCCATGTTTTCATCGTATGCACAGCCAAAGAAGGCGGACAGCGGCGCCTCCACGGAGGGCGCTTCCATGCCGTCCCAGTAGATGCGCAGGATAAAGCCATGGCCGATGTAGCCGGTGAACCACATGTGGGTGATCATACCGGGGCCATCCACATCGCACAGGGTGATGGTTTCGCCGGACTTGATGCTGATGCAGGGGCGGAGTTTCTCGCAATCCTTGCCGGGAGTGCCGCCGTTGCGTGCGCCGGTGGGATTCTCGGCGGAAAAACCAAAGGTCGTCCGGTGATGCAGGTGATACATAGGTTCCTCCTTGAACGTAGCAGCGTTGAATTGGTTATATGATAGCAGACGATGTGCGCAAATGTCAATCTGTATAAACAGAAAAAACAAACACAAAAAGGTGCAAATACACACTCAAGAAAGTATGCAATCATGAATAAAATGTTGTAAATGAAAAAATTAAACCAAATTGATAAAAATATTGAAAAATACTTTGAAAAAGGTGCAAATGCACACTATATTATGTTGACAAAAGCTTCTGTAAAGCTTACAATATACGTAGTTACAACGTTTCGGAGGTGTCCCCATGAAACACATCCGCAAAATAGCCGCAGTCTTGATAGCGATTGCGCTGCTATTTGCCGTACTTGTTTGTTTGGGAAACAACGGTGTCCGTGAAGTGGCATGGACTGTCCGTGAGATTGAAGATCTGCCACGCACCGCAGCGGAAGATGCTTTGCGTGCCGCAGATATCATGGCGGACAGCAGCGGCTGCGAGGTGCTGCCGGCTTATGAAGGCCGTGAGAAAGTCGTGCGCCTCGATACGGACGGGCAGATTTCCCTGAAGCTGAACGCGCCTGCAGCAGGTGATTACCGCCTGCAGGTGGGCTATCATACGCTGGAAGGCAAGGGCATTGACATGGAGTTCACCCTGGCGGTGAACGGCAAGCCCTATGGCGATGGCAAGACTGTCACGTCTCTGAACCGCGTGTGGGTGGACGAAGGCGCGCCTGAGCGCACCAGCACGGGCAACGACCTGCGTCCCAAGCAGATGGAGCGCTTTGTCTGGACTGAGGCGCTGCTGGCGGACAGCAATGACGCCTCCGGTGAGGCGTCGGTCTTCCTGAATGAGGGCGAACACACCATCACGCTGACCAATCTGCGGGACGCGCTGGTGATTGACTATGTGTGCCTTCTGGGCAAGGAAACGCTGCCGACCTATCAGGAATACAGCACGGCCCACGCCGGTGTGAAGACGGAGCCCATGCAGGTACTGCTGCAGGCGGAGAACACGCTGTGCAAGTCTGCTTCTGCGATTTATCCCACCTATGATCGCACCTCCTCCTATACCCAGCCCTACCACCCCACCCAGATGCGGCTGAACACCATCGGCGGCAGTGGCTGGAAGCAGGTGGGCGAATGGGTCGAGTGGGAGCTGGAGGTTCCCGCGGACGGCCTGTACCAGATCGGCCTGCGCTATCATCAGAATCAGGTGAAGGGCTACTATGTGACCCGCCGGGTGATGATCGACGGAAAGGTGCCCTTTGCTGAGCTGGATGCGGTGAAGTTCTCCTACCACGCCGATTGGGATTACATGACCTTTGGCGAGGATGAGAAGAATCCCTACCTGTTCTACCTGACCGAAGGTAAGCACACCCTGCGCATGCAGGCAACCCTGGGCGATATGGCGCCCCTGCTGGAGGAAATGCAGGATACGGTCTACGACCTGAATGAGCTGTATCGCCAGATCATCATGATCACCGGTACGGAGCCGGACTTCTACCGTGATTACTATCTGGAGAAGGTCATCCCCAACCTGACGGAGCGCCTGACCGGCCTGGCAGACACGCTGGACGGCTATCAGGATGACATGGATGCTCTCCTGGGCTCCCACAGCACAGCGGGTCAGACCATTCAGGTGCTGTCCTACCAGATGCGGGAATTCGCCAAGGAACCCTACACCATTCAGAAGCGTCTGACAACTTTCTCTTCCAATATATCTGCCTTTGCGGAGTGGACGCTGTCTGTCCGCGAGCAGCCGCTGGAGATTGACTACTTCATCCTCAGCGATGCCTCCGGCAGCTACAAGGCAAAGAATGACAACCTCTTTGATTCCGTCAAGCGTGAGGTGAGCGCCTTCCTGGGCTCCTTCACCCAGGATTACAATGCCTTTGGCGGCGGCGAGGAAAATGTCCGTCAGGAGCCCATCACGGTGTGGCTGTCCACCGGCCGTGACCAGGCGACGGTCATCAACCGCCTGATCGAGGAGGGCTTCACGACCAAGACCGGCATTCCCGTCAACCTGCAGCTGGTATCCGGCGCGCTGCTGAAGGCGACCATCGCCGGTCAGGGTCCGGACGTCAATCTATTCACCGGCCGCGGCGAGGTGATGAACCTGGCCTTCCGCGGTGCGCTGGCTGACCTGAGCGGCCTGGAGGGGTATGCCGACACTGTGTCCGCCCTGCGGGACGGCGCACAGATTCCCTACACCTTCGGTGAGGGTGTGTACGGCCTGGCGGAGGGTCAGGACTTCCTGGTGATGTTCGTGCGCGACGACGTGCTGGAAGACCTGCAGCTGGAGGTCCCCAACACCTGGACTGAGCTGATGAACATCGCTCCCATCCTGCAGAGCAACAACCTGGGCATTGGCCTGCCCTACGCCCAGCTGGACGGCAACACCGTGCTGAGCAACGGTGTGGGTCTGACCAACATTTTCCCCTCTCTGCTGCTGCAGCGGGGCGGAAGCATCTATACCGAGGATCATCGTTCCACGCTCCTGCATGAGCCGGTGGCCAACGCGGCATTCCGCATGTGGACGGATTTCTACACCCAGTACGATTACGAGCTGTACAAGGATGACTTCACCCGCTTCCGCACGGGCGAGATGCCGGTGATCATCACCTCCTACGGCATGTACACCCGCCTGGAGGGTACGGCTCCTGAGATCGCCGGCAAGTGGAGCATGCATCTGCTGCCTGGCACCGAACAGGAGGACGGCACCGTGAATCACACCAGTGCGGCCAACGGCTCCGCGGCGGTCATGCTGGCGGACTGTGAGAACCCTGAGGCTTGCTGGCAGTTCCTCAAATGGTGGGTCAGCGCGGAAACCCAGGCACTCTACGCCCGCGACATCGAGGCGGATCTGGGTGTGCTGGGCCGTCACACCACGGCCAACAAGGAAGCCTTCAGCGTGTCCAACTGGTCCATCCACGATCAGCGCATGCTGGAGGAGCAGTGGAAGTGGGTCTACGAGCTGCCGGAGATCCCGGGCGGCTACTATGTGTCCCGCAACCTGGACAATGCATTCCGCGCGGTGGTGCTCTCCAATGAGGATCCCCGCGAGAGCCTGTTCTACTGGACAAGCTCCACCAATGAAGAGATCCTGCGCAAACGCGAAGAAATGGGTCTGGAGTAAAGGAGGCGCCTGAGAATGATGAAATCGCAAACGGTCAAGCACGGCACAGTGCTTCAGCGGATCAAGCGCCACCGTGAGAGCTATCTGCTGATGCTGCCCTATCTTCTGTTCTTCACCGTGTTCACCCTGGCGCCCGTGGTGGTGGCATTCGTGCTCTCCTTCACGGAGTACAACATGCTCCAGCCTCCGCGCTTCGTGTTCATGGCCAACTACATCCGCATGTTCCTGGAGGACAATGTCTTCCTGACGGCGGTGAGCAACACGCTGAAAATCGCGGTCGTCATCGGCCCGGTCAGCTACATGCTGTGTTTCTTCATTGCCTGGGTCATCAATGACCTGAAGCCCGCTGCCCGTGCCTTCCTGACGGCGCTGTTCTACATCCCCACGGTGGTGGGCGGCGCAGCCTGGGCGGTGTGGCGCCTGCTTCTCAGCGGCGACCAGTACGGCCTGCTGAACAACATCCTCATGTCTGTGGGCATCATCTACGAGCCCATGGCCTGGCTGACCGAGGAAACCACCATCCTGCCGGTGCTGATCATCGTGCAGCTGTGGATGAGCATGGGCATCAGCTTCCTGTCCTTCATCGCCGGTATGCAGACGGTGGACGTCTCCCTCTACGAAGCCGGTATGATGGACGGTATCAAGAACCGCTTCCAGGAACTGTGGTACATCACCCTCCCGGCAATGGTGCCCCAGTTGCTCTTCGGTGCGATCATGCAGATCATCTCCGCGTTCACTGTGGCGGACGTCTCCGTACAGCTGGCGGGTCTTCCCTCCACCAACTACGCAGGCGAAACCATCGTCACCCACATCATGGACTACGGCAGCATCCGCTATGAATTCGGCTATGCCTGCGCCATGAGTGTCGTGCTGGTGCTGCTGATGCAGGGCGTGCGCGCGCTGGTGACCAAGATGCTGAGCAAGGTTGGCACATGATGCGCCGGAAAGGAGTCAAGATGAAACAAGTAGCCAAGCGCGGGTTCTTTCACCGCAAGGGGCGGGTTGGCATGAAGAAGCGCCGCTCCAAGACGGGCAGTGTTCTGCTGTTCCTGCTCATCTTCCTGCTGGCGGCCTTCATGGCGTTCCCGCTGTATTACACGGTCATTCAGTCCCTGAAGCCCATTGAGGAGATCTTCCGTTTCCCGCCCACGCTCTATGTGAGCCGTCCGGTGATGGACAACTACGGCGAGATGTTCCGCATCCTGGCGAACATGTGGGTGCCGCTGTCCCGTTATCTGTTCAACACGCTGTTCATCGCGGTGCTGGGTACGGGATTGCATGTGCTGGTAGCCGGCATGGCTGCCTACCCGCTGGCCAAGCATAACTTTCCCGGCCGGAACCTGATTTTCGGCGTGATTATGCTGGGTCTGCTCTTCGTCAACCAGGTGACCTTCGTGCCCTCCTTCGTCATCATCGCCAAGCTGGACATCCTTAACACCTATCTGGCATACCTGCTGCCCACCATCGGCGTGTCCCTGGGTCTGTTCCTGATGCGCCAGTTTATCTCCCAGCTGCCCGACAGCATGCTGGAGGCTGCGAAGATCGACGGTGCCAACGAGCATCGGGTGTTCTTCAGCATCGTGTTCCCCAGCATCAAGCCGGCGGTCATCACGGTCATCATCTTCCAGTTCATCAACCTGTGGAACGGCCTGCCCTCCGATGTCGTGTACAACGAGGAGTTCAAGTCCCTGACCCAGGCGATGTCCCAGATCACTGCGGCCAATGCCTACGCGCGCTACGGCCCGTCCATGGCGGCGTCGGTGATCATGATGATCCCCCCCATTGTGATTTTTGTGTCCCTGCAGAGCAAGGTAATCGAAACCATGACCAGTGCCGGCATCAAGGGGTAACCGGAGGAGGCGAGAAAAATGCGAAAACTGATAAAGGTCGTCATTCTCTCCCTGCTGCTGGTCAGCTTTGCAGCTGCGGCGCTGGCGGATGTTCCCTATGCGTCCTATTCCTATGATGAATGGGATCGCTCCGTATCTGCGCCTGTGGGCTATACGGTGGAAAAGACCGTCTACGGCGCAATGACATCCTCCGGCGCCTGGAAGGAAGCTCAGGATCTGATCACCACGGCGGACGGCCGCATCCTGGTGGCGGATACCGGCAACAACCGTATCCTGGAATACGATGCGTCCTTCAATCTCCTGCGGACGATCACCGAATTCCAGCGGAATGGTCAGCCCATGGCAGTCACCGGCCCCACCGGTTTGCATGTGGATGCGGACGGCAAGCTCTATGTGGCCATGTCCAGCGCCGCCCAGGCCGTGATCGCAGACCTGCAGACCCTGGAAACCACGCTGGTGATCGAGAACCTGGAGCATGCCCTGCTGGGCAGCGACTTCAAGTTCGTGCCCGCCAAGATCGGCGCGGACAACGCCGGCCGCATCTACATCCTCAGCACCGGCTGCTTCTCCGGCCTGCTTCAGTTCTCCCCACAGGGCGAGTTCATGGGCTACTACGGCAGCAACAAGGTGGCTGTGACGGCGGAGGTCATCTTCCAGTATTACTGGAAGTCCATCATGACCGACGAGCAGCGTGCCAACATGACCAGCATTCTGCCGGTGGAGTATTCCAACCTCCACTGCGCGCCTGACGGTTTCGTGTACGCGTCCACTGTCGGTACGGAAACACCCGTCAATCAGATCAAACGCTTGAATCCCCTGGGCAACAACACCTACTTCGCACGGGGCGGCAAGGAAGTCAACTTTGGTGACGAAGAGCTGGCCTCTGTGAAAAACGTTTCCACCATGGTGACACTGCTGCCCACCTTTGTGGACGTGGTTACCACAGAGGACTGCGAGTTCATCTACGCGGTGGACCGTGCCTACGGCCGCATCTTTGAGCGCGACCGCAACGGCAACCTGATTTCCGTCTTCGGCGCATTGGGCAACCAGGAGGGCACCTTCAAGCAGCCTTCCGCCATCGCGCTGCTGAACGGCGATGTGCTGGTGCTGGACACCGGCAAGAGCAGTGTGACCGTCTTTGAGCCCAGCGAGTACGCAGCCCTGGTGCACGAGGCTGTGCAACAGTACAATGCTGGTGAATACGCTGCCTCCCGTGATGTGTGGCTGGAGGTGCTGCGCCGCAACACCAATGCCACCCAGGCTTACGCCGGCGTGGGCCGCGCACTGCTGAAAGAAAACCGCTATGATGAAGCCCTGGAGTACTTCAAACTCGGCGACAGCCGCGAGGAGTATTCCCAGGCATACCGCATCGTCCGCCTGAACGTCATCCGTGACAACGCCCCCTGGGTGGTGTGCGCGGTGGTCGTCGCGGTGATCCTCTTCAAGCTCCTGGGCTTGCTGCTGCGCAAGCTCGGCTGGAAGAAGGGGATGATCGCCGATTTCGGCGGCAGGCTGCTGGATAAGGTGCATCTGTCCCGGAACACCGTGTTCCCCAAGGTGCTCTTCCATCCCTTTGACGGCTTCAACCAGATCCGCTTTGGCGGCTCCGTAGCCCTGTGGCCCTCGGTGATCATCCTGGTTCTGTATGTCATTGCGACGATCTACCAGTTTGTCGGCACGGGCTATCTGTTCAACCAGAACAACATTGCGGATATCAACCTTTGGCTACTGCTGGCCAAGTCCCTGGGCGTGGTAGCGCTGTTCATCGTGGCACAGTGGTCCATGGCCATTCTGACCAATGGCAGCGGCCGCTTCAAGGATATCATCGTTACCGCCTGCTATTCGCTGGCGCCCTACACCGTGGGTCTGCTGGTGGGCACCTGGCTAAGCAATTTCATAATCATGGACGAAATGTACGCCGAGTACATCATCCTGATCGGTCTGGCCTGGAGTGCGATGCTGCTCCTCATCGGCACGATGGTGATTCATGAGCTACCCTTTGCAAGGGCTCTGGGTTTCCTGGCGCTGACGGTAGCGGCCATGGCGGTAATCCTGTTTGTCCTGGTTCTGTTCTACACGTTGCTGATGCAGCTGCGCACATTTGGTTACACGCTCTATGTTGAGCTCGTGTTCCGCATGTAAAGGAGGCGCGTTGATGATGAAAAAGTTCCTGATTCTTCTTCTGCTGTGCCTCCTGCCCGTCATGGCATTCGCTGAAGTGATCCTGGTGGCTGAAAATGACCGCCTGGAGCTGCACTACGACACGGTGGAAAGCCAGATCATCCTTAAGGACAAGCTGACCCAGGAGGAATGGCGCTCCACCCCCGACGATATTGCACAGGACAAGCGCGCTACCGGCGTGAACAAAATCAACCGCCAGAGCGACCTGATCGTGCAGTATCACAACACCTCCTATGTGACCGACCAGGTCAACAGCTATACCGGCGCGATCAAAAAGGGTGACTTCACCTGGGAGCTGATCGAAAACGGCGTGGCGATCCGTTACTACTTCCCCAAGCAGGGCTTCGTGATCCCGGTGCAGTACGTGCTGGAGGAGGATTGCCTGGCTGCTTCCATCATCTCTGAAGGGATTGAGGAGGAGGTCTGGGAGGATCCCGATACCGACCCGGAAAAGAAGCAGTCCGTCATGAATGTGGCGCTTCTGCCCTTCATGGGCGCTGCGGGCAGCGATGACGAGGGCTACCTGATCATCCCCGACGGCAGCGGTGCGCTGATCCACTTCAACAACGGCCGCACCGGCGCTGCGATCTACCAGCAGGACGTCTACGGCCGTGACGATGCGCTGACCATCCGCAAGGCCGCCACCACTACCTACGATGTGAATATGCCGCTCTTCGGCATCGTCCGCAATGGCCGTGCCCTGATGGCAGTCGTGGAAAACGGCGACTATCAGGCGCAGCTCAACGCGATGGTGAACGGCCAGCTGACCGGCTACAGCAATGCCTACTTTGCGGTCCAGTACATCCACATGGAAGCCAACACCATCATGCCCGGCTCCGAGCACAGTACGGACGTGATGCTGCCCACCAATACCTTCCGCGACATGGGCAACTTCACCGTGCGCTACTATCCCCTGGCGGCGGAGAACGCCACCTACGCGGATGTGGCTGCGGCCTACCGTGCTCAGCTGGGGCTAAAGGAATCCATTGCGGATGCGGCTACGCAGCAGCTGGAAATGGTTGCATCGATTCCTTCCATTGATACCTTCCTGGGCGTGCCCTATGAGAGCGTCCGAGTGCTGACCAGCTATGAGCAGGCTGCACAGACGCTCCGTGACTTTGCTGCCGAGGGCTTGAATGATCTGACGCTGCGCTATACGGGCTGGTCCAAGCAGAGTGTACGCGGCAAGATGGTCACTGGTCTTGATCTGGACAATCGTCTGGGCGGAAAGAAGGCCTTCGATGGTCTCCGTCAGGCGGTGAAGGAAACCGGTGCGGAAATGGTCCTTGCTGTCGACCTGATTGACATCTACGAGGACGGCAATGGCTACTGGTCCCTCTTCGCGGCGACGGACAGCGTCAACAGCACCGCCAAGCAGGTGCCGGAGTTCCTCCAGAGCACCGGCTATCAGGATCCCGAAGGCAAGCCTTGGTACCTGCTCAGCCCTGACAAGGTGCCTGAGGCGGCTCGCAAGCTGGCGGAGAACCTCTCCGGCCAGGTGGACGGTGTTTCTCTGAGCATGCTGGGCAACACGGTCTACTCCAGCTTTGGCAAGACGGGCATTTCCCGCACATCCGCCGGTATGTACTGGCAGCAGGCGCTGGAAACCCTGTCCGGCAAGATTCAGACCCTGTCTGCAAAGACAGCCTCTGCCTACGCTTTCCCCTACATTGAGCAGGTGGATGCGACGCCCTGTGCTTCCAGCCGCTTTGAGGTGACGGACATGGAGATCCCCTTCTACCAGATGGTGACCCACGGTGCCATGGTCCTCTATACCGAGCCAGCGAATGAGGATGGCAATGTCCGTAAGGCACTGCTGCGGGCCATCGAATATGGCATGTATCCCTCCTGGCGGGTGATCGCCGGGGATACGGCACTGCTCTCCGGTACGGATTATGCCTCCTGGCATGCTGCGTCGCTGGATGCATGGCGCGAGGAAATCAAGAATACCGCGGCCTGGATGGCGCCGCTGGGCGTCTATGCAGGCATGCAGATGACCGGGCATGAGCAGGTGACGGCAACCCTTTCCGTCACAACCTATGCCAACGGTGATATGGTGCTGGTGAACTACGGCAGCGAGGATGCAGAGCATCTGGGCGTCACGGTTCCGGCACTGGGCTACGCGATCAAGGAGGTGAGCGAATGAAGCGCATGGGCTATGAGACTAAGAGAAAGTGGTATGGCTTTTCCTTCATCCTTCCCTGGCTGATCGGCTGTACGCTGTTCTTCATCCTGCCCCTGATCCAGACCTTCGGCTACGCATTCCAGTCCCTGCAGGCAAGCCCCACGGGTTTCACTGCCACCGATGTGGGCTGGCTGAATTTTGAAAACCTCTTCTTCAAGGACGCTGACTTCCTGCCCGCCTTGGTCACTTCTCTGGGCGAGCTGGTGCAGGTGCCGCTGATCCTGGTGTACAGCCTCTTCTTCGCGGTGCTGATCAAGGACAAGTTCCCAGGCCGTACCTTCATGCGTGCGGTGGCCTTCATGCCGGTCATCATTGGCTCCGGCGTGCTGATGCAGATTCTGAAGGAGGACGTGTTCTCCTCCGGCGTGCGCGGAGGCTCGGCGAATACCTACCTCTTCAATGCAGGCAGCATTGCAGAAGTCATGGCGGCCATGGGTCTGGGCCAGGGCATCATCAATTTCGTCAACGATATCATCAACCGGGTGTTTGACCTGACCTGGCGCTCCGGCGTTCAGATCATGCTGTTCCTGGCCGGCCTGCACAGCGTGCCCGACTACCTCTACGAGGCCTCCTCCCTGGAGGGCGCGGGTTCCTTCGCCCAGTTCTGGAAGGTCACGCTGCCCATGCTGACCCCGATGATATTGCTGAACACCATCTACTCGGTGGTGGACATGATGAATGATTACAGCAATGCGATCATTCAGCGAATGTATTCCACCATGTTTGAACTGGTCAAGTTCGGCTATGCCAGCGCGATGTCCGTGGTGTACTTTCTGGTCATCATGGCGGTGCTGGGCGTGGTGGCGCTGTTCATCAGCCGGTTCGTGATTTACCAGGAATGAGGAAAAGGAGGAAATGACATGAAGGCTGGTCAAAAGAAGCTGGACGCCAAGGTGCGCATGCAGCGTACCGGCAAGCTGCTGGGCAGGATCGTGTTCTACGTGGTCTGCCTCTGTCTGGCGTATCAGCTGCTCTACCCGGTTTTATACATGATCTCCATGTCCATCCGTGAGCCTTCGGACATGAACGATCCTTCCATCATCTGGGTGGCAAAGCATTTTACACTGGATAATTTCGCCGATGCAATCAAGTCTATGAACTTCTGGAACGCCTTCCGGGTCAGTCTGACGTTGTGCATCGTATGCGGTGTGCTGGATGTGTTCTCCTGCGCGATTGCGGGCTACGGCTTTGCCCGCTTTGACTTCTGGGGCAAGAAGGCGCTGTTCGTCCTGGTGATCTTCACCATGGTCGTGCCTACGCAGACGCTGGTGCTGCCCTTGTACATGCGCTGGCGCTATGCGGATTTCGGCGGTATTGTCGGGCTGTTCAACGAGCAGGGCTTTGTGAACCTGATCGGTACGCTCTGGCCGCTGATTATCCCCGCAGCACTGGCGATGGGCGTGCGCAGCGGTCTGTACATCTTCATCTACCGGCAATTTTTCATCAATCTGCCTGTGGCACTGGAGGATGCCGCCTACATCGACGGCGCAGGCCCCTACCGCACCTTCTTCAGCATCATGCTGCCCAACATTAAGAACGCCATCATCACGGTGTTCCTCTTCTCCTTCGTATGGAACTGGGGCGAGTACTACCTGTCCAAGCAGTTCCTGGGTTCCACGGACCGGTCGATCATGGTGGCGCTGTCCGCCATCCGCCGCGACCTGGCGAGCTTGTCCTCCCTGGCGGACACGCAGATCGGCTCCAACCCCGAGAAGGTCGCCACCCGTGTCATGGCCGGCTGTCTGCTGACGGCTGCGCCCATGCTGATCATGTTCATCTTCACCCAGCGCTTTCTGGCGGATAGCATTGAGCATATCGGCATCAAGTAATCCCGTGTTCCTGTGAATTTAGGGCGGAAAGCCTTAAAGAATAAAAAAGGAGGTATCCCCATGAAGAAGTTCCTGTCCCTGTTCCTGGCCCTGGTCATGATGGCCGCACTGGTTCCCGCTGCGATGGCGGAGGAGACCATCACCATCATCTGGCACACCACCAAGGAAGTCTACGAGAATAATCTGGCTACCAACCCCGACACCACCTTTGACGCTGTTTGGAGCGTTGTGCCCGCCTTCGAAGAGAAGTACGGCGTGAAGGTTGACGTCCGTGCGGTTGCCTGGGGCGACATGCTGTCCACCGCTGTGAGCATGGTCAACAACGGCGAGTCCGTCGACCTGGTGCAGGCGAACGACCAGTCCTTCCCGGTCTATCCCGCCCGCAACATGCTGCTGCCCATCTCCGATTACGTTGACGTGAACGATCCTGTCTTCACCGCCAGCGCCACCAACGCCTTCACCTTCGGCGGCAAGCCCTACGCTGTGGGCGCTGTGGCGACTCCCGTTGTCCTCTACTACAACGTTGATCTGTTCGAGAGCAACGGCATCGACCTGCCCCGCGACCTGTACGAGGCCGGCGAGTGGGATTGGGAAGCCTTCCGCAAGGCTGCCATGGCCCTGACCTTTGACTCCGACAACAACGGCGAGAACGACGTGTTCGGCTTTGGTTTCTGGGATACTGACTATGTGCACTTCCTGGCTTCCAACGGCACCTCCAACCTGATCTACAATGCGGACGGCACCATCTCCACCGGCTACCTGACCGAGGCTGGCATCGAGACCATGACCTTCCTGCAGAACGCCTACACCGTGGACAAGTACATGTACGTTTCCGCTTCTGGCGATGACTTCGTGGCTGGCTTCAAAAACGGCAAGCTGGGCATGACCTTGGAATACGGCTTCGCTTACATGAGCAAGGCCCTGAACGGCGACTTCGACTTCGAGGTTGACTGGGTTCCCATGCCCCGCGGCCCCAAGATGGACGTCAACACCGGCATGTGCGCTCTGACCGGCTGGGGCATCGGCATCCCCTCCGCCAACCCCACCGCGGCTGCCAACTTCATCAAGATGTCCTGCGAGATGGAAGCTGAGTTCGCCAACAAGAACAACACCGCCCTGTACGGCGCGGAGGCTGTTGCTGAGATGAACGAGCTGGCTGCCCGCAGCGTGTTCGTGCCGATCGGCATCGACAAGTACTGGGACAACAACCACACCGTGTTCACCGGCCTGCGCTCCAACGAGCCCGTTGTGAACTTCCTGACCATCGCTGAGGAGCAGGTGAAGTCCGGCTTCGAAAGCACCATGAGCAACTAATTCCAAAAAAACCGCCAGCCGGCTCGGAGCAATTCGGGCCGGCTGGCATACGAAAAGAATGTAAATTCAGGAGGATGTGCCATGTTCATGAAGGAAAGAATCATTGCCTTCTGTGCTGCACTGCTGATGATGCTCCAGTGCTGTATTGCTGGCGCATCTGAATTGAAGAAGGAGCCGGATATGCTTCTGACCAATGAGCGTACCTGGGATATCCGCAACGCGCAGTATACCATCTTTGCCAAGCCTCCGGTGGGCTGGGTCGGAGATGTGATGCCCATGGTCGGTGATGAGGATTCCGGTGAGCTGCGTCTGTTCTATCTGCAGGACTGGCGTGACGGAAAGCCCACCTATCACCCGTTCCATTCCTTTACCACCAGCGATTTCGTGCATTACACCTACAATGGCGAGGATATCCCCGTCACAAACATCAGCCATTACGACATGGCACTGGGTACCGGCTCGGTGACGAAGGTGGGAGATACCTACCATGCCTTCTACACCGGCAACAATCCGCATTTCTACAATCAGGGCAAGCCCCGCGAGTACATCCGCCATGCCATCAGCACGGATGGATTGCAGTCCTTCGTCAAGATGGAGAAGGAGACCTTCACCATGGATCAGGATGATGGCTACAACCGCCATGATTTCCGAGACCCCTACCTGTTCTGGAATGAGGAGGGGCAGGAGTGGTGGCTGCTGATCACCGCTGTCAAGGACAATCGGGGCGTGGTTGCCCGCTATCACTCCCAGGACCTGAATCATTGGGAGAAGATGGAGCCGCTGTGCGACATCCGCGGCGGCATCATGGAGTGCCCCGACCTGTTCAAATGGGGCGATTACTGGTATCTTGTGTATTCCACCGACTGGACAACCCGCTACCTGCGGGCTGAATCCCTCGAAGGACCCTGGGTGCATCCGCCGATGACTGCCTTTGACAGCCACGGCTTCTATGCCGCAAAGACCGGCGTGCTTAACGGCAAGCGCTACCTGTGCGGCTGGATCGGTACCCGCGGCGGTTACTCCGGCGAATTCAAGGACACCTCCGAATGGGATTGGGCCGGCAATCTGGCGGTGTTTGAACTTGTGCAGGATGAGGAGGGCTGGCTGAAGGTCAAGCTGCCCGAAACCATCCGCACGGCCTTTGGCGAGCCGGTTCCGATGACCTACAAGGTAATCGGCGGCACTGCAGATGCTCAGGAAAATGACATTACCATCATCGGCGACAAAAATGGCGGCGGCGTGACCTTCGGGAATCTCCCGGACGGGCCGGTGCTGATCAGCACGACGGTGGTGATCTCAAAGGATGCGCGTGCGGCGGGCTTCTTCTTCGGCGGCGACAATTTTATGAAGGCGCTGGCGGTGGAGCTGAACATGAAGCACGAGCAGCTCCGCTATGACAACAGCCTGGTTGCCCGTATGCGCTATGTGGCAGAGGCCTCATATATCAGCCGGGATATCAATACCAGCGAGCGCACCTATCAGCTGGATATTCTGATCGACAACGATATTGCGGTCTTCTTCCTGGATGGCCGTGAGGCGCTGTCTACCCGCATATATAAGATGCCGCAGATGCCCTGGGGGTTCTATGTGGCGGATGGCACAGCCGTTTTCCAGAATATCACCATGCGCATGCTCAAGGGATAAGGAACGAAGGACGGAAAAGGACATGACGATGCTCGAACGGGCAAACGCTTTTATTGCTGCCAACAAGGATCAGGTAAATCCTCGTTATCGCCCCCGTTTTCATGCGATTCAGCCCATTGGCTGGATCAACGACCCCAATGGATTCCACTTTGACGGCGAATACTATCACCTGTTTTATCAGTATTACCCCTACGCTGCCCATTGGGACAGCATGCACTGGGGTCACTGGCGCAGCAGGGATCTGGTGCACTGGGAGGACCTGCCAGTCGCGATGGCGCCGGATCAGCCCTATGACGCAGCGGGCTGCTTCTCCGGTACGGCCAAGCCGGACGGCAAGGGCGGCGCTTACATTCTGTACACCGGTGTGTCCAAGGATGAGACTGAAAAGGATATTCAGCAGCAGTGCCTTGCATATTTTGACGGCACAAGGATTGAAAAGTGTAGCCTGAACCCGGTCATTCCCTTTGAAATGCTGCCGGAAGGCTATGTGCGCCATGACTTCCGCGACCCTTGCCTGATCAAGGTGGCAGACGGCTGGCGGGCCATCATGGCGGCGGGGCACAAGGATGGTACCCGCCTGGCGTGCTGTTCCTCCAGGGATCTGGAAAACTGGACGTATGACGGCGCGTTTATGCCCACAGTCAGCCTGATGCCGGAATGCCCTGATGTGATTGAGTTGGACGGTAAGACGGTTGTATGGTACTCTTGCGTGGAATACGAGGGAGAATTGACGGACAATACCCGTCCCGTGGTGTACAGCGTGGGTGATATGAAGGACAACAGCACGCGCTTTGAGGGCTCCCCGCTGGCTGTGCTGGATCATGGTACGGACTGTTATGCCACCCAGAGCTGTACAGGCCATGACGGACAGCAGATCTCCATCAGCTGGATGGCCTCCTGGAACAGTAAGTTTCCCACGGCGAAGCTGGGACATGGCTGGTCCGGCATGATGACGCTGCCCCGCGTGCTGCATCTGTGCGGCGACCGTCTGGTGCAGCAGCCTGCACCGGCGCTGGAAGGAGCCCGTCACAACGAGGTCAAGGCGGTGCAGACGGTGGATGCGGCCCATCCTGCAGTGCTGGATGTGTGCGCCAAGCATGCGGAGATCCAACTGGAAGCGGAGGTGTCTGCTGCCAGGACGCTCACCCTGGAGCTGATGCGCACCTGCGATGAAGCCGTCCGCCTCACCTGGGAGAACGATATGCTGACCCTGGATCGTACGACGCTTTCCCTGTGCAGCGACAGCGGGATGACCAAGACGATGTCCATGCCGCTGGTAGCAAAGGATGGCCGCATCAGCCTGCGGGTCTATGTGGACGCCTGTGCGGTGGAGGTCTTTGCAGAGGGAGAAACGATGACCGCGCTGGCTTTCCCGGTGGGAGAGGATTACGGCGTGGCCGTCAAGGCGGAAGGCAAGGCGGATGTGACGCTGACCTGCTGGGAGATCGCCTGAGAGATCGGAAGGGAGTGTTATGTATGGCCGATGTGGTTGCGCTGGGTGAACTGCTGGTTGACTTTGTGTGCAAGGAAACGGATGAGATCGGATATCCGACGCTGGTAGGCAAGCCTGGCGGCGCGCCCGGCAATTATCTGGCAGCGGTGAAGAAGTACGGCGGCTCCTGCGCGATGATCGGCAAGGTCGGCGAGGACGCCTTTGGCCGTCTGCTGTGCCAGACCCTTGCGGACGCCGGCATCGACCTGAGCGGCGTCATCCGCGCGGAGGACTGCTTCACGACAATGGCTTTCGTCACCCTGGATGAAACGGGCAACCGCCATTTCAGTTTTGCGCGTAAGCCCGGTGCGGATATCTGCCTGCGGTCGGATGAGGTCAATGAAGCTCTGATCCGGGATTGCAGGGTGTTCCATTTCGGCACCCTGTCCATGACGGACGATCCGGCCCGGGAAGCTACCCGGTATGCGATCCGCCTGGCAAAGGCGCAGGGCAAGGTGATTTCACTGGATCCCAACCTGCGCAAGCCGCTGTGGCCCAGTGAGGCTGCGGCGAAGGAAGCGATCGAATGGAGCCTGCATCAGGCAGATGTGGTGAAGATCAGTGATGAGGAGATCGACTTCCTGTGGGGCATTTCCCCGGAGGAGGGCGCGCAGAAGCTGCTTCGCGAATACGGTGTGTCCCTGGTATATGCGACGCAGGGTCCAAAGGGCTGCCATGCAGCGAACAAGTTGGGCTGCGTCACCGTGGAAACGCCCAAGGGCATCCATGCGGTGGATACCACCGGTGCGGGCGATATCTTCGGCGGCAGCGCCATGAGCCAGTTGCTGAAGACCGGCAAGCATCCTGGTGAACTGATCGCGGAGGAGCTGAAGGACATTGTCCGGTTTGCCTGCTGTGCTGCGAGCCTGTCCACCCAGAAGCAGGGCGGCATTTCCAGCGTACCGGAGGAAGCGGAAGTGCGTGCTCTGGTGAATACAATGGCATAATCGCAGAAGCCCCAACCGGGAACCTGCATGTATGGGGCTCATCCGCAAGGACGGGTCCCTTTTGCATATCAATCAGTAAAGGAGCGTTGGCATATGAGCAAGCAGGAAATCTTCTACACATCCCCCAATGGTGCGGGCGGCGATATCATTCCCTTTTATAATAATGGGGAGTACCGGCTGTTCTTCCTGGGCAAGGGCTGGACCTGCGTCAGCACAAAGGATCATCTGCACTTTCACGATGAATACAAAACCGGTATCTATGGCGGTACGGGCTCCGTGCTGAAGGTGGACGGCGTGTACCACATGTTCTACTGCAAGTTTACCTTCCACCCCTACATGCGCCAGTATGTCTGCCATGCCACCAGCGAGGATATGGTCAATTGGGTGGAGCATCCTGCGGAGACCTTCCAGCCGGATGATGTGATCTACGAAATGAGCGACTGGCGCGATCCCCACGTCATCTGGAACGAAGAGGAGCAGTGCTGGTGGATGCTGCTGGCGGCCCAGGCCAAGGGCAAGACGATGCGCAAAGGCTGTGTGGGTCTGTGTACCTCCAGGGACTTGACACACTGGGAGATCCAGCAGCCGCTCTATGCACCGCAAACCAACCAGAGCGCCAGCGAATGCCCGGACATCTTCCGGTGGGGAAATTGGTGGTATCTGACCTACTCAGTGTACACTGATCGGTTTGTGACGCTCTACCGCAAGGCTCGCTCTCCCCGCGGGCCCTGGATCACCCCGGATGTGGATACCTTCGACACCCGCTGCTTCTATGCCGCCAAGCACGCCACTGATGGTGCGGAACATCTGATGTACGGCTGGAATCCCACGCGCGAAAAGAACCTGTGGGATTTCAATCCCCAGAAGTACCCCGGGCAGGATTACAACACCTGGGACTGGGGCGGAACGATGATTGCCCATAAGCTGATCCAACAGGAAAACGGCGACCTGTCCGTTACTGTGCCTGAAGCAGTGGATGCAGCCTTCACCGAGCCTGTCGGGCTGAAAATGACTCCCTTGAACGGCAGTTGGCAGCTGGGTGCAGACGAAGCCGAGGTGGATTCCCCTTATGGCTATGCCAGCCTGCTGATGAACCGGGTGCCGGAGTGCTGTAAGCTGGAAATGACGGTCCGCTTTGATAAAGCGCCCCGGGAATTCGGTGTGGCGCTGCAGGTGGATCAGGACTTTGCAATGGGTTACTATCTGAACTTCGAGCCTAAGCGGAACCGCGTGCAGTATAAGACTGGCCTGAGAATGTACGAGGACGGCGGCAAAATGTTCCCCTACGAAGTGGAGCAGGAGCGGCCTATCAAATGGGAAGCAGGCCGTGATTATAAGGTCCGTATCTTTGTGCAGGGGTCGATCCTGCTGCTGTATGTGGACGATCAGATTGCCTTGGGCACCCGTATGCTGGACAGGAGAGGCAAGCAATTCGGCCTGTTTGTGTCCGACGGCAGCGCATCCTTTAAGCAGATCCGTCTGTGGGAATGATCAGGAGGGAATATTATGGCACAGATGCATTGTAATTTTTTCTCCTACTCTCTGGGCTACCCGGTAGATATTGAGGTGACGCTGCCGTCTTTCACGTCCTGCAACCTGCATTTGCCCCACACCCACGCGCTGCCGGGAAAATTCCCGGTGCTGTATCTGCTGCATGGGCATGGCAATGACTATCAGGCATGGCTGCGCTACACCAGCGCAGAGCGCTATGCGGAGGAATACCGCATGGCCGTGGTGACCTTCTCCTGCCACAACAAGGCCTACCAGAACGCTCCTCTGGGGGAGAATTTCTATGACTTCCTCAACGAGGAGCTGCCGGAGTTTGTGGAAAACTACTTCCCCGTTTCCGACAAATCTGAGGAGCGCTACATTGCGGGCCTGTCTATGGGTGGATACGGCGCGCTGCTGCACGGGCTGACCAATCCCGGCAAATATCGTGCCATCGGCGCATTTTCTCCCGGTATCCCGGCAGAAAATGCAGATCCTGATCTGAACAGGATCGCCCGGTTCAATCTGTTTGATGTAACCTGCAAGGCGCTGGCTTCCGGGGAAAAACTGCCGGATCTGTTCATGTGCATCGGCGATGGGGATTTCCTCTACGAGCGGGTGACAAGCTACCGCAAGGCCTTCCTGGACGGGTGGACGGCATCCCGCTGCCGGTATGATGACATTCCCGGCTATGAACATGAATTTGCCTTCTGGGATAAGGAACTGGTGGAATTCCTGGAGTGGATCCGCCGGGAGGATGCGTACAGCAAAATGGGCAAGAACAAGGTGTAAGGCAATACCGCACAAATGAGTTGGTGCGGTGGCGAATGCATTTTTCGTCAGATGCAATTGCAGATTTTGAAGGTTTACTGGCGGTAAATCGAGAAGTCTGCAAGCAGCAGATGGCGGAAAAGGCATCGCCAACGCTGCCAACGAATTGTGCGGTATTGCCGTAAAAATATGAACCGCTGCTTATGCCTCGGCGGCACAGGCAGCGGTTCTTACGATACGGTTCAGAAGACTTCAATGCGGGAGTTAAGCTTGATGGTTCGTTTGGTTGCGTCAGGATTCTGCATACGGTCAAACAGCAGCATACACAGGGAGGATGCGATCTGCTTGCGGCTAACGTTGAACGCTACGAGCATTTTTTCGTTAATAACCAGATCATGGGTGGTCTCAAACACTACAAGCCCGGAGTTTTCCGGCAGCGTGATTTGCTCATCCCGGACGGCATTCATCAGCTGAATGGCGATCATGGCATTGGCACAGACGAACACCTCGGGAATATCCAGCGAACGAAGTGCACGTCGGTAGGAGTCCGGCTGATGCATCAATTTGTCCGAAGTGAGGATGGAGTGCTTTTCATGGCTACTCAGTCGGAAATCGGCCAGTGCAAGGCGGAAATAGTCATATCGGTTGCGGAAACCGGCACAGTGGTCAGGATCTCCAACAAAGCCAAACCGGGTATATCCTTTCTGGTAGAGCGTTTCAATAGCAACATACAGCCCTCGCTCCCCCTGCAGGACAATATCAAAGGGGATTTCGATGTCATCGGTGTCAATGGCGCAGTCAAAGAATACACAGGGCTTGCCGCATTCCACGATCCTCCGGACATAGTCGTGATCCAGCAGCTCCAGACCGATTACGCCGTCTGCCGACTGCAGCAGGGAAGGAATTACACCACGCCGGATTTCCTCGGGGGACATATACTGCATGGTGATCGTGGCGCCCCGGGCTCTGGCAAGATGCTGCAGCTGTAGGTTCAGCGGCCCGAAGAAGGAGCTGATCAGCTGGTGATCCTTGCAGATCAGAAGGATGGTGGAGGGTTCCGTGGGCTGCAGCCGCGTCACATGGGAGCCCATCATCTTATAATTCATTCGGACGGCCTGATCCAGCACGCGCTGGCGGGTTTCATTGCTAATGCCGGCACTGCCGTTCAGGGCTTTGGATACCGTATTGCGGGACAAGCCTAAAGCATTGGCGATGTCGGCAATGCTGACTCTGTTGGACATCGTGAAAGCAACCGCCTTTCTTCTCATTGGAAGGAAAAAGAAAAACTGGAAGAGCATATCAAGTATACCATTTGCAACGATTGATTGTCAAATGTAACGCGGATGCAATATTATTGAGTACATTTGCCCCATGTACAGTGCAGAAAGAAAGCCATGGAGGGGATATGGTGGAACAGTGGCGGCCAATCAAACAGAAGTTTGATGAAATGTATGAAAGGTTCATTGAACACATTGAGCAGCGGGGTGTTGAGATCCCGGACAGTGGGATTCTGGCTGGTCCGGTTTGCCCCGTCCGGCCGATGATCGAGGCTGGTCAGATCCGTTGGCGGGACATGGGGTGGGACAACGCCCATTTCCCGTTGGATTATCGTCTGTTGATGCAGAAGGGCATTCCTGGGATCATCGCATGTGCCAGCGAACCGCACCAGGACTTGACACCCACGCAGCAGATGTACCGGGCGCTGATTGCCGATTGCTGGATCAGAATTCGGGAATATGTCCGTCAGCATGGGGAGGCTGCACTGTCCAGGGCGGCAGAGAGGCCTGCGGAGGCTGATCGATTGAAGCGAATGGCCTTCAACTGCCTGGAGCTGACCAGCCATGCCCCGGAAACCTTTGAGCAGGGGTTGCAGCTGTTCTGGTTCATCTGGAGGCTGAGAAGCAACTTTACCTCCTGTATCGGGCGCATGGATGTGCATCTGCAATCGTTGTATGAGCGGGATGTGCCGCAACGGATCAGCCGGGAAGAAGCGTTGGCGCTGCTGTGCGAGCTGTGGGAGAAGCTCAATGCGGTGTACGCAGGCGATACGCTGATGAATCTGATGCTTGGTGGTGTGGATGCAGAAGGAAAGGATGTGTCCAGCGACCTGTCGGTGCTGATCATGGAAGCGACGATGCGGGTTGCCAGGCCGGAACCACATATCAACGTGCGCATCCATGCAAACAGCCGGGCGGACTTCCTGGATGCAGCAGCCCGGCTGATCGCCATGGGTCAGGGGCAGGGTGTGCTTTATTATGACGAGAACATCATCCCAAACCTGGTTGCCAGAGGGGTGCCGCTGGAATATGCCCGGCAGTATGCCAATGACGGCTGCACGGAAATCACCTTTGACGGCCTCAGCGGCATCTGGTTCTGGCAGATGGAGTCTGTCAAGAGCCTTGAACTAGCGCTGTTCCGCGGCCAGGAGAACCCCAGTACGCCCTTCAACCCCTATACGAAATGGGCACATTTCCAGAAACCAAGCGTGTACCGCACACGCCTGACGCTCGGCCATGACAGCGGCGATTTTGCCCGGATGACCAGCTTTGACGAGGTATATGCAGCTTTCATGGATCAATACGGTTATCAGATCGACCGCTATATGGATGTACTGGCCCGGGAAGTTCTGAAGAATGCGGCGGAGGATGTGTTTCACACATCTCCCATCGTGGCGGGCTTAAATGAGATAACCCTTGATACCGGCGTGGATCCCATGCGGGGCGGCTGGGCGGTAGAGAATTATCAGCTGCTGTCAGGCTCCATTCCTACGCTGGCGGATGCTCTGTATGCTATTCGAGAGGGCGTTTTTGAACGCGGTCTGTGCACGATGAAAGAACTGATCCATGCGCTGAGCGTGGATTTTGAGGGGTTTGAAGACCTTCGCCTTGCTTTGAAGAAGCTGCCAAAGTTCGGCAATGATGTCGATGCGGTGGATCAGCTGGCAGCAGACCTAGCAGCTTTCTTCTGCGACCGTGTGGAAAACTATCCTACGCCGCTGGGCGTCAAGCCTCTGCCGGGCATCTACAACATTGATTTCAACACTTTCGCAGGGTCTGTCGGCGCTACGCCGGACGGCCGCAAGGGCGGAGATCTGATTTGCGAACACTATTCACCTACGCCGGGCAATGCGAAAAACGGGCCGACTGCTGTCATTCAGTCGGCCGCGAAGGCAGATCTGAAGCGGGGTTGTGCGTCCTCACCCTTGTATCTGGTGCTTCCCCGGGGCCTTGGTGCGGTGGACGCCAAACTGATCCGGCAGATGATGAAGGGCTGCGGTGAAGCCGGTTTGCCGGTGGTCAGCATCTCCATCTATGACAAAAGCGCGCTGGAGGACGCCCTGCTTCACCCGGATAAGCATGAAGACCTGGTCGTAAGGGTGTGGGGCTTCAATGCGCGCTTCATTGATCTGGATGAAGGCCTGAAACGTCATGTAATGAGCCGCATCCTGTAAGGAGGAAGATATCATGGGCCTTGTGATGGATGTTCAGCGTTTTTCGCTGCACGACGGGCCTGGCATCCGGACAACTGCCTTTCTGATGGGCTGCAACCTGCGCTGCCGGTGGTGTCATAATCCGGAAAGCTGGCTCATGACCCAGAGGATGCTATTCTACGGGAATCGATGCAGACAATGCGGAAACTGTGTGCCATTGTGCCCCAAGGGGGCGCATTGCTTTGATGCTCAGGGACATCATATCAACCTGCAGCTCTGCATAGGCTGCGAAAAGCTGGAGCAGTGTGCATCGTGCTGTCCCGTGGAAGCCATGATGGTATGCGGGCGTGAATATACGCCGGAGGAGCTTGTCAGCCTGCTGGCCAGGGATCGCATCTTCTACGGAGAGGATGGCGGTGTAACCTTTTCCGGCGGTGAAGCGATGCTGCAGGAGGAATTTCTGCTACATTGCCTGATGCTCTGTAAGGCGCAAGGATTGCACATCTGCGTGGATACAGCTGCAAATGTTTCCCAGGACAGCATCCGGCGCATTGCTGCGTTATGCGATCTTTTTCTGATTGACCTGAAGGCGATGGACGAAGCGCGTCATCAGCGGCTGTGTGGTACGGACAACCGGCAGATTCTGAAGAATATTCGACTTTTGGGGGAAATGGGGAAACCAATCTGGATACGGATTCCGCTGGTGCAAAGTGAAAACACGCAGCCAGAGGAACTGCATTCAATGGTGGATTTCCTCATGGAGATACCCACTGTCCAGCAGGTGGATCTGTTTCCTGTCATGAATCATGCGCAGGATAAGTATCGGGCGCTCAACCTCGAAGATGAACGCTTCAACGAAGGAACCGATGGGCATCTGTTGGTTGAAAATGCACGGCTGACACTGCAGCAAAGAAGCGACAGAAGACTGAATGTGCGCAGCTTGCTATAATCAGGGAGAGCCGGCCCGAGCTGTGTTATATCATGCATATCAGCACCGCCTAGTTGATCTTTGGAATCATGCTGATCAGGGAAGCAAAGACCTAAAAATCTTTCGACGCGTAATATCATAGGCTTGATACTGTTCCCGCTTTGCGGTCATCAATTCGCGGATATAATCTTCCATGAATTGAAAATCAGGTTCCCCATCATCAGTCACAGGAAGCATGACTCGCATCTTTTTAATACGGATGTCGTTTATTTCGCGGTTGAAATTGAAATTTGAGCCTTGCTGCTCCAAAACTGTAATCAGGAACAAGTAAATATACTCATTTGCTTCTTTACATTCAAGACTCGTAATATGGTCGCTCGCCACAAACGCAAATGGCTCATAGAACGCGGTACCAACACTTCCGCTATTGGCAAGGCTGATGCAATTCTTAAACACTCGCGTTCCCTCAGTTGCTTCTATGTAATCATCGACACCATTATTATTGGCAGTGGAGGACACATAGGGCACTATACCCGGAATGTGGTCTGCATTTTTTAATCATTTTCCTCGCTGGATATTCTGAAATATTTCAGGGACAGCAAAATCCTTCCAGTCTCGTTCATCAAGCTTCATCATTTGCGGCACCCCCTGTGAACAGGTATGCTGTCCCAGATCAGCTTTGTCCTCAATGACAATAACAAAGTCGTTTACAACAGCAACATACTCCGGAAACCCAGTCTTTCCGGTCCCTCTTTTGGAGGCAGAAGAAAGGGCCTCGCCAATCTCCTTAACATCGCTTCCCTGTGGCGTGTATTGAATGCCGCATTTATCGAGTTGACCGGCTACCCATAAATCGGTCTTTACTTCTCTCTTTGACATGTTAATCACCAATCCTTATCCGTACATCTCAATCGAATATCGGTCATCTACAGAATGTTAGTTGCAGACTCCGCCGCCCCCAAGAACATCACATCATAAATCGGCAAATACGTGATCTTTCCATTTGTCGTAATCTCGCGGGCATTCGACAGAACAAAAGCCTTTTTCACATGATAATCATCATTTTTCACAAAGTTATTCAGCGCGCTGTGAACGGTGTAATCCTTGCCGGACTTCACCTCAATGGGAACGGCGGAGAGGCTGTCATAATCATCAATCAGATAATCAACCTCGCCTTTGCTGCGGTTATCGTAATAGTACAGGTTGAAGCCATGGGCGATCAGTTCGCTGGCAACAACGCTTTCATAGACCGATCCAAGGTTGATGCTCCGCTCATCTTCCAGAATCGCACGGATATTGTTGCCGTACAGGATAGCGGTCAAAATTCCGACATCGTTCAGATACAGCTTCAGCAGGTTTTTACCGGAGGATTCAATCAGAGGGAAGGTCGGTGTTGAGATGGCTTGCACGTTTAACGCAATGCCTGCGCTGATCAAATACTCGAATTCATCCTCATAGTTGGCGAAGGTGCTGCCCTTTTTGCCTTCGATCCGCTGCGCGACCACGCGCTTCTTTTTGTTTTCCAAGTTGGAGGGAATTTGATCGTAGATCCGACGGATTTTCAGCTTGTTCTCCTCATCGTACTTGGAAGCGTCAGCCGCATAGTAATCGTGAATCTCGCGCTGGATTTCCCGCACGGCCTGGATATTCTTCGTGTCCAGATAAGCATTAACCGCAGCCGGAAGCCCACCCACCAGAAGGTAACGCTTGAAGGTGTCCATGATCTTCGCATGCATGGCCTCATCCAGCGATTCCTGCGCCTCAAACTTCTTGCGCAGCGCGTCAATCGCAAACGCATTCATGCCGTTGGCATAAAGGAATTCCTCAAAGTCCAATGGGAACATACGCACCCTGCGAATACTCCCAATAGGAATGGAAGTGGTTTGCGCAAGCGTTACGCCCAGCAAAGAGCCGCTGGCGATATAGGTAAACCGATTGTCGTCCCGAAGGAACTTCAGCATCGTAAGCAAATGAGGATAAGCCTGAATCTCATCAATGAAAATCAGGGTATCTTTTGCTTCGCCCATCAGTTCACCCTTGATTGCGCTGACACGAAGGTAGAAATCATCTATCGTTTTTGCGTTCTCAAACAGCCTGTCGCCGATGGAATCTTCCAGCATGTTGATCTCAATGAAATTGGGAAACAGCCTCTTTCCAACATGGCGGATAATATATGTTTTTCCGACCTGACGCGCACCGTCAATCAATAAAATGCGCTCAGAGTCCGATCGCAGATGCTCTTCAATCAGCTCTGCGATTTTTCGTTTGAGCACGATTAATCACCTCGCGAGAATTTTTCAATGCTATTATAACCTCAAATAGTCAACTTTTCAATATGTATTTTGCTTTCTAAATCAAACTTTTCAAACTAAACGGCATTAGACAGACCGACAGCCGACAGTCGGAAGGAGCTAGTCATGATAACGCTTTATTGAATTCAAAAGTGCCTGAGCCGAATTCGCCAAGGAAAGCTTTCAATTAGTGTTTCCACTTTGCTTTGATTTTTGCATAAAGGTACAGCAGACAATATATAGCCGACGGCAGGAGGTGATGCTGGCATGATTCGCGGGCTGATTGATGGCTGTCGATACTCGTGAAAAGGTATTTCAAAAAAATTTCCGCCAGAGATTTCCAAAAAGTACGATTTTGGACATTAAACAGTGCGGGGAGAAAACGACGACGATCCGCGTTCTGAAAAAAATTTCTGGAGGTGGTGTCACTTGCCCGGAATTATACATAGGAGGGTGAGGGGTATCATTAACAGCCAGGAAAGGAGAAAGCCTCACGGGGATCCAAAGCGAAAAAATTCCACTTACCGGTGTCACTTTGCCCGAATTTTTACATATAAGGATGCAGGGGATAAATAGCGGGCTGGAATGGAGGCAGTCTTGCGGAGTCCCAAACAAATTTTCAGACACCGGTGTCACTTTGCCCCAATTTTCCCATATAGGGGTGGCGGGGATTACGCCAGAGAGAAAAAAGGACGGGAAATCATGATGAACACGAGACGAAACGCAGATGCAATCCGGCAGCTCATGAAAAGCCCGGTATGGGCTGACGATGGAGCAGTGAAGCTGTATCTCTACTGCCTGGCCATGGCAAGCCATAATCAGTATTGTTGGCGCGGGCTGCAGCTCCAGCCGGGCGATATGCCCCTGTCAGAGCGAAAAACGGCAAAGGCGCTCTGCTGGTCCAGGGACAAGCTGCGCCGCAGGATGCGGATGCTGGAAGCGCAGGGCATGGTGACGATCCAATCGATCCCCAACGTGGGAACAATGCTGCACGTGGTGAACTGGCCTGTTGCTGACACTGCCGTGTTGAAAAATGGACCAGTTTGGCTCCATGATGGAGCCATCACAGAGGTGTGGGATGTTCAGGATTGTACCGGTTACCCGTGGGCTGCCCAGCAGGCATGGTATCAGGATGATACCAGTTACCAAGCAACCGGTATCGCCGTGAGACCAACAGATGCTCAAGATCAAACCGGTACATTGGTAAGACCTAACCCATATAAAAAGAATATATATACTTCTTCTTTAGGGTATGGGATGAAGACTGAACCAGATCGCTTTTCGGAGATATGGTTTGCCTATCCGCAGAACAGGCGGATAAACCGTGAGGCTGCAGCAGAGCTGGTGGAGAAGGCACTGAATGACGGCGCGACAGTGGATAGCATCCTCGCAGCGCTGGAAGCAGAGAAGCAAACCGTGGATTGGTCGACAGCGAATGGTCAGTATGTTCCCGGTATTGTGAAGTGGCTAGAGCGAGAGCCCTGGCGGAGCTATGCGGATGCTAACGTAGCTCCCCAAGTTCCGGATAATGAAGAACAATGGGAATCATGGTGAACCATTAGCCAAGACAAAAAAGCTGAGCCGTTTCATTCATTTGTCGCTGGCATCGTCAGCGAAGCGCATCTTGACAATCAGGGCCACGTTTCCAGATCTGTCCAAACCGCGAAGATCTTCCTCTTCGGAAGGGAGCGCCGAAAGGACCGGCAGTGAGCCAAACAAGGTTTTTTGCCAGAGGCAGCAGTGAAATAAGCCCGAGCCAAACTAAAACATTGAAACAATATACCTGAATTCATTGGATTAAGAAAGAAGAAAGGAAGATAAACATGAGTGAAATGCAAAACCACACTGTTCACTTCAGTTTCGATACCACGCCGGAACAAGCTGCTATCATTCAGCAAAAAATGAAAAACGCCGGCGTCAAAAACAAATCAGGATTCTTTCGCGCGATGGTGTTGAATGGTTATCTTTTGCGGCTTGACCTGCCTGAGCTTCGGGAAGCCTCTCGCCAGATGAGTATTCTTTCAAACAACGTAAATCAGATTGCTAAGCGAATGAACGAACATGGAAGCATCTATGAAACAGAAATCGATGAGATCCTGGAAAAACAGGAGGAGATTACTCAATTGATAAGACAAATCTATGAACGGTTGGAGGTACTTTATGAGTGATAACATCTTTCCTTATACGCAATCTTGCTCCAATCCAGCGGAAGCAATCGCGTTATTTCGTGAAATCTAGGACGGAACAATACGCAGGGAACATGCACAACCACAGCGCTTGCGCTGGCAGAACCGGGGCTTGGGGGCAAAGCCTACCAACAAGCTTTTTGCACAATCTAGCAGATTTGCATTGCTTGCTACTATTCTCCGGGGCTGTTTTCAGGAGAGCATGAAGACGACCTTCTGAAAAAATAAATTTCATTTCGTGAAAACTTTTGGCCCGGGAACCCCAGTAAAATCGTCATTACAAGAAATCGGAAAGACGCAAAAACGCCACGGAAGCCTTATGCCGCAACGCTTTCCGAAGTTTTCAAAACGTGAAAACGATTTTGGAAGCCATGTGATATGGTGTCAGAGGAAGCCGAAATCATGGGAATTACCTCTATGACTTCCCGTACAGGAAAAGCTATCCTGTGCGTTCAGATAAACGTTGCTCTGCGTCATGTCGCCGCGAGACATGATCCGAACGCAGAGCAGCACAACTTTTCCTGACTGTGTGATCGGACGCACAGCAGGATCACAGATTACGATAATCAGACGAAATTAAACGAGGAGAGAGCAAATGAACAATATGCTGATCCGGAAGATCAGGACCCTGGCACACAAGGAATGCTGCAATTACATCGATGGAAAATGTATCGAAGATGGAGATTGTGCCGTCATCAATCCGCGGTATCCGACGATTCATGATGGAGCTATCGACTGCGATTATTTTCTGGAATGTGTGCTGCCCATCAATCCGGATTTGAATCGGATCCTCTGGGCAGAGCTGCTTCGGGAAGAAGATGTGATTCGTCCGAATGAGAGAACCTGCGCCTGGTGCGGCGGAGCTTTCGTCCCCAACAGCGGCCGACAGCAATACTGCCTGCACTGCAAACCACTTCATGAGCTGCTCCGTAACCGGGACAAACAGCGCAGCTACTATCGGCGAAAGCAGATGAAAAGCACGTGATTTGTTACCGGTTAGCACGTCAGAAAGCCTTGCATAGCAGGGCTTTCCGTGGCTGGTTCAAGCATGGGATGAAGAATGAATCGTCCCCGTCAAAAATTGGATTCTAACCGGTAACAAAACGGCAGGTGCAGTCAAACAGAAGAAAGTTTACAACTTTTTATCGCTTTAAAGCGTGAAAGGATATTGAAATGATGAGAAACAGGTTTTATACTAAAGATGAGGTTATTCAGGTCGTTGAGGCAGCGCTCAACGCTCTGAATAATCAAAGCGCTCCTGCTCGGGAGCCGGAGCACCTTGACAACAGCACATCTCAGCAATCATCGCCGGGCACGAAAATGACATTGTCCGTCCGGGAAGCCGCCGAGCTGATCGGTATCAGTAGGCCAACGATGTACCAACTTATTCGGGAGAATCAGATTCCGAGCATCCATGCTGGCAAAAAGATCATGATCGCCCGACAGGCGTTCATGGACTGGCTGTCGGAAGGAGATACGAATGGCAAGAAAGCGTGCTAACGGCGAAGGAACCATCAGAAAACGGGCTGACGGAAGCTGGGAAGCCCGGTACTGTGCCGATGGGAAGCGGCATTCGGTCTATGGCAGAACCCAGGCGGAAGTCCGGAAGAAACTGACCGAAGTCTCCGTCACCATCGACCATGGTGATTTCAGAGAGGACAGCGGCCTGACCCTCGGCCAATGGCTGACCATGTGGCACCGCGACTACCTGGGGAATGTGAAGCTCGGCACTGCTGATACCTACGAAATGCAGATCCGGGTGCACATCATCCCCGTGCTCGGAGACGTCAAACTGTCGGCACTCCGAACGCCCATGATTCAGCGCCTCTACAATAAGAAGCGGGAGGAAGGACTCAGCCCCAAATCCATCAAGAACATTCACGGCTGCCTGCATAAGGCACTGGATGTGGCTGTCAGGATCGGCTACCTGAGCAAGAATCCATCCAGCAACTGTATCCTGCCCCGGATCGAACAGGCGGAAATCCATCCCCTGAATACGCCGGAACTTTCCAAGCTGCTGGCCTTTTTGAAAGGCCACGAGCATGAAGCGCTCATCGTGACCGCAATCTTCACCGGATTGCGGTCCGGTGAGCTGCTGGGGCTGACCTGGGATTCCGTGGACTTTGAGAACGGTCTGATCCGGGTCACCAAGCAGCTGGCCCAGCCGAGAAAGAAAGGCGAAGTCTTCCGGTTTGCGACGCCGAAGAACAGCAAGCCCCGCACCATCGCTCCCGCTCCTACGGTCTTACAGGTGCTGAAGAAGCACAAGGAAGAGCAGGAAGCACAGCGGAAAGCGCTGGGGCCGGCATGGAACGATGGCGGCTTCCCCCACCTGGTGTTCACACATCCGGATGGCAGCCACCTGTCCCAGCCGACCGCATGGAAGATTCTTCACAAGATCCTGGTGGCAGCGGGTATCGACGCGCACCGCTTCCACGATCTGAGACACACTTATGTAGTCAGTTCCATTATGGCGGGGGATGACGTAAAAACGATCCAGCAGAACGCCGGGTATTACTCTTCGGCATTCACACTGGATCGCTACGCACACGTCACCGCCACCATGCAGAAGGAAAGCGCGAACCGCATGGAAAAGTTCATCGCCGGGTTGTAAAACGATGAACAATAATAGAAAATTTCACCCAACCATGTCCCATGGTGTATAGCCCCACCCCAGTATCAGGTCCGTTGGGGTGGGGTTGGGGTGGAAGGCCGCAAAAAAGAAGTAGAACCCTTGAAAAATCAAGGGTTCTGTGGTGCGGGAAACAGGACTTGAATTGCCCGATTGCTCTCAAAATCATAAAAAATCATCCATTTTCAATCAATTTGGTAAAGTTTTAATGCCATAATTTACATTATTGCATACCCAAATAGAATGGTGTGTAATCATGGTTTGGGTATGATTAGGTGAAGATTCTGCGGTATTTCGTGTCAAATACCCAAATCAGAAACGGTTTGGGTAAGAAACAAACTTGACTGATTTTTATAAGGAGGATCTCACCATGAAGCAGAAGCTTCCCATCGAAATGACAGAAAACGGTATTCACTACACAATGCATGGAGACTATTACTTCCCAGATATTTCAGCCTCTGATTCTCATACAGACATCGGCCATTATGGCCGGATGCGCAAGGCATATTTGGAGGAACATCGTCCCGGCCTATACACTCGTCTGATTCTGTCCGGCAAGTTATATGATCATCTGGCGGAAACAGATCAGGTCTGCCGGGATCGCATGAAACGAATGATCGCCCAGCTGGCCGAAGCTGAAGGGATCAATGAACAGCTGAAAGTATCGGATCAGTTGGGGTGGATTTCCCGGATGAACAGCATCCGGCACCGGGTTGAAGAAATATTACTTGCTGAATTAGTTTTTGACTGAGTTCGTATCGCCGCCTCTTCGGAGGCGGCTTTTGTTTGTGTAAGTATTGTTGCAACCAATTGCAACTTAGTTGCAAGTTGGCCTGCAAACGTTAGTTATCCTCTGCTCCAGAGGAACCTGCGAACCATCTTGCCGCGCTTGTATAACCGCAAAATAATCTCGACTTCTTTGCTGATAACACTAAAACGACAATAATTCTTCCGGATTTATTTCGTTCAAACTTGCATGCGTGCAAGATGATAATTGACAAACTTGCACGCGTGTGATATTCTGTGCAAGAGGTGATTAATAAGATGAACAGAACGATTCCAATGCGCGAAAGCCTTGAGGTTGAGTTTAAAAGCGATAAGAGGAAACTGGACGACGGTGACATTATTGATGCTGTTGTTGCCTTTGCAAATACGAATGGCGGTGGGATATATCTTGGTGTGGAAAACGACGGCAGCATAACCGGTTTACACAAAGACCATAGGGACATCACGCGGTTAGCGGCATTTATTGCAAACAATACAATTCCGCCAATTTCAGTACGCGCTGAAATCATCGAGGAAGAAAAGCCTGTACTGATGATTCAGGTTCCACGCAGCCGTAGTATTGTGGCATCTGCTTCCGGGAAAATTCAGCGGCGTCGCATCCGGACAGATGGCGAGCCAGAAAATATTCCCATGTATCCGTATGAGATCAGTACACGCCTCAGCGAACTCTCACTGTTGGATTTCTCAGCACAGCCCGTTCCCGGAGCAAGCTACGCGGATCTCGATCCTCTGGAGAGAGAGAGACTCAGAAGGATTATACTCGCTTATAATGGTGAAAAAAGCCTCTTGGAACTGCCGGATGACGAATTGGACAAAGCCCTTCAACTTGTCGTGACAGTAGGAGATCAGTTGGTACCAACCTATACAGGGATCTTGCTGATCGGAAAACCAAACAAGTTGCGGGAACTTATGCCAACAGCGGAATCTGCTTATCAGATGCTGCGTGGGACAGAAGTTACGGCAAATGAATCGTTCTATCAGCCGCTCCTCTACACAATTGAGCAGATGATCGAGTTTGTGAACGTGCGTAACCCGGAACAAGAACTTGAGGTAGGCATGTTCAGGATATCCATTCCTGATTTTGACAAGCGAGCTGTCAGAGAAGCGATTGTAAATGCCTTTGCTCACAGGGATTATACCCGTCTGGGCAGAGTACTGGTGCAGATTGATTCGGACGGCTTAACAATCAGCAACCCAGGTGGCTTCGTAGAAGGCGTGACCTATAGCAATATTTTAACGGTTGAACCTCATGGCCGAAATCCTCTCCTTGCGGACGCACTGAAACGGATAGGGCTTGCTGAAAGAACTGGCCGAGGGGTTGATCGTATCTATGAGGGCTCCCTTCGATATGGTCGGGAATGCCCGGATTATTCCGGATCCACATCTGCAAATGTCCGCTTATTTATTCCTCGAGGGATGCCCGACAGAAGAATCGTGACTATGATCGCAGAACACCAACAAAAGACAGGTGAGTTGCTGCCTCTAAATAGCTTGTTACTGCTAAACTTGCTCAAGCAGGGACGTCGCATGACAACTGAAGCTATCAACAAAGAACTTAATTTACCAGAGGGAAAGGTTCGTGCTACAGCGGAACGACTTGCTGAAGCCGGTCTGTTGGAAGCAATTGGCAATGGGCGTGGAAGGACCTATGTCCTGAGTTCAAAGCTGTACAAGGATCCTGCGGAATATGTTAGACAGACAGATATCGACCAGTTGCGCTACCGTGAGTTGGTACTGAAACTTGCACAGACGCGGGAGGCAATATCACGTAAGGACGTGATTGATTTACTACACATTAGCGGCCCCCAAGCATATAGGCTACTTCAGAAGTTAGTGGATGATAATGAACTGGTGAGAGAAGGCAATACCAGTGCGGCACGGTATAAGGTCAGAAAAGCATGATAATTAGAAAGACGGTAGAAAAGATATGCTTGTATCAATAAAAGAGATAGCAAAACGATGGGGCGTCTCTGAGACATGGGTTAGTATACTCTGCAAACAGGGACGAGTCTCGGGTGCAGTGAAGAACGGGCATAATAGTCTTCAGCCAATGTCTTGTTATTGCTTATTGAATCATAATTTCCATAATATATAGTCACAAGGTGGTTACTTTTACTTTCTGATTTAATATTTCTGTATATTGTTCGAGTTTCATTTCCATTATTGATTTCAAGATAAGCTCCAGACTCAGTTACTGTTAATGTCTCTCCATTATCCTCAATGACGGTTTTAAAAGCAGATGTGAGAACTTTGCTTCCAATACCACCGGCACCACCAAGAATTTGCTCAAAGCCAAGACAATAGTAAATGGCAGCAAGAATTGAACTTTTTCCGCAAGTGTTTCGAAAGCTTGCTATAAAGTTTAATCCGTCCTTAAAAGATTCGTCGATTCCGTACACGCCTTTAATAGTGTTAATTTCAACTCGTAGTCTATTGATTCTCAGCATCTTTTATCCTCCACCTATCAACTATTTCTTCGACTTTGCTTTCGGTTAACTTTTTTGCTAGCAAGTTTAAATCGTGTATTTCGATTACCATAAGATCTCCAACGGTCTTTATCTGTTCTGCAAGTTGCTTACCCCGGTCAGTTAGTTTGTATTTTGCATTCTGCTGTTGTTCAATTAACCCATATCCTATTGCATATGTTAGAGCTCGGTTAATTGATGGATCAAAACGAACAATTGGTGCCCTACCGGTTCCGTCCACAAATGCAACAAGCTTTCTCATGTTATCATGAGAAATTAAGGCGAATGAAATCATATGAAGTTTTATAAGTGAACAAACATCTCCACGACCGCAAAGCCGCATAATTAAACAAAGCTGAGTAACCTTATAGCTAATACGGTAATTGTACGGAACTGCATCCGGTTTTGCGTCGAAAACAATATCGGTATATTTTAACGGGGCTTCTTTCATTTATTTACCCCCTAAATTCCATTGAACAGTCTGCAAGCCAACTGGCTATTAAATCTTGTTTTAATTTGCCAATGGATGCTGCAGTAAATTTAGAAGAAAAATCTCGTTCGAGTTTGGAATGAAACTCATTGAGAATTGTATCAAATAAAGTACGATTCATGGTTTTGTCCGTATTCATAAGAGTTTTAATTGACACTTCACGCTTGTAGCTTTGTTCTAGTCGATAAATTTCCTCGTATATCTCTGGAAAGAGTACCCGTAGATTATTCATAATTTCCAATCCACTTATGTAACAGTCGACATAAATACCGACGACTTTATTTAAAGCTTCATCAGCGTCCTCAACAAGCATGATTGCCTTAATCTTTCTACGTATGTTTGCAACTTTTTCAGAATTACATTTTGCCCAATTAGGTTCACTCAAATGTTTCATAGCTAAATTGAGTTGCATATCAGATAAAGATGTGCGAATGATTTGACTTATTTCCGGTGTGAAATCTTCTGCTGTTTTAATGACAATTTGAAAATCATCTGCGATATGTACATAGTCAGAAGGCTTATCTTTTTTGCTTTAATTACCTTTTGGCGTTTGCTTTCAGCATGTGTAAGAATTCGAGTGTCTTTATATTCTGGAATGTTAAAATGCCACTCAACAACAGGAGGGACTCCAAGTGCCTTAAGTCTATTAGCGTTTTTCTTTAACTTTTCTATATCGACAGTAAGCTTGTCGCGTTGATGATCATATAGCTCATTATCTGAATAATCTCGTTCTGGGCAGTAACACTGGTGAACAACTCCTTTATATGTAAAGCCTTCTATACCAGCGTCTCCCCCTTGGGTAGCAGGCATTGCGGTGTAGTTATCTTTTTGATAGCGAATGCGATAGCATTGAACGCATAAATTTTCCCATTCATTGCCATTCATATACGTCCGGTTGTTTCCCTGATTGCGCATCGTGTCTTCCGCCACGCGCGAGGCTTTCCGTATCATACGGAAAGCCTCAGCCCGTTGACAAAGTCCGTCAACGGGTAATTTTTTACCCAAACAAAGAAAAAGCAGGCAAACGTCGAACAGATAAGGAAGAGAAAAACAGCAGGGAATGGAAGTAGTCATTCTGGAACAAATGGTGCCGGAAAATCATCTGCTGAGGAAACTCGACCGCGGTATCGACTTTTCCTTCATAAACAAACTGTGCGCACCGTTGTACAGCGAAATACTGGGCGGTCGTTGGGTACCGCAGGCATGCGCACAAGGGCGAGCGCTTTGGGAAATACCGTTTCGTATACCAGAAAGACAGAAACGTTTATCTTTGTCCACAAAAATAAGAGCTGACATCCACCAATCGTTCCGACTACCGCGAATACTGGAGCAACAGCAGCGTCTGCAGAAGCTGTCCTTGCAGAAAGCAATGCATTTCCTTCCTCCATGACAAGAAGGTTGGTGACGCGCCATGTTTGGCAGGACGAAATCCAAAGAGCTCCATGGCCTGCGTTACGCGCGCATGCTCGGACTTCATAACATGCTCGAGCAGTCCTTCCTTACACAACTTCCATGCACAACATAAAACGGATCGCTAAAGCCCTTCTTTCGCTTCTGCTCATTTTTATCATTGAAAAACGCCTTGTTTTCTTTCAATAATATGGCATTTGAAGGGCACCTGCATCGCTCCAGACGTTTTTTGCGAGAAAATAAGCCTTCATCCCAGAGAAGCGAACACCCAAATCGTTTTTCCCCAAAATAATCTACATCATCCAAAGACTTTAGAATAGTCGGTACAGCGGTAAATGGTTATAATTGCAGAAAAGGATGGTGAATTGCATGGAAAAAATGCTGCGTAACAAAATCGTTATCTGCAGCTTTCTGCTTCCGGCGCTGCTTTTGTTTACAGTAACGGTTTTTTTACCGATCGGCTGGTCGGTTTATTACAGCTTTTTTAATTGGAACGGCGTTTCCAAAATGAAGTTTATCGGTATAGACAATTATATCCGTATGTTTGCCGACAACAATTTTAAAACCGCCTTCTTGAATAATATACTCTTTCTGGTTGCCAACGTGCTGGGGCAGGTCGGCACCGGCCTGCTGCTTGCCCTGATGCTAACTCATATCGACAAGGGCCGGAATCTGCTGAAAACGTTCTATTTTGTGCCGACCATTCTTTCGGCAGTAGCCTTATCACAGTTCTTCACAAAATTCTTCAGCTATGAACCCCTGGGTGTTTTCAACGCACTACTGGATCTTCTGCATTTTGGGGACGCCAAAAGGGCATGGCTGGGAGACTCTGCTACCGCTATGGGGGCTGTGATCCTTATCGAGTGCTATAAAAGTATGCCTCTGTACATGGTCATCCTGTATTCCGGCTTGATTTCCATTCCCGATAATATTATAGAAGCGGCCAAGATGGATGGGGCGCAGGGAATCAAAATGTTTGTCTATATCAAATTGCCCTACTTGGTCAATGTGCTGACGGTGGCGCTGGTCATGGCGGTCAATGGCCTGCTGAAAGCGTTTGATATTCCCTACATCACCACGTACGGCGGTCCCGGCCGCACGACGGAGCTGGTGGCAACCTATATGTACAAGATTGCTTTTGCCAGCACCAAATACGGCTATGCCAGCGCCATTGCCGTATTCTTGGCGGTCGAAAGCATTCTGGGCGTCGCCCTGCTGCGCAAATTCATGTCCGGAAGGAGCAATGCCGTATGAAAAAAACGCTGAAGCATCGGATCATCTCTTTTTTTCTTTATGCTCTGGCCATTTTCGTGCTGGTGATTCAGTTTTATCCAATTTTCTGGATTTTTACCACCAGCTTCAAAACGCCGGTAGAGGCCGCCAACAATCAACCTTTCAGCCTGCCCTCCAGCTTGAATTTCGCCAATTATAAAGAGGCGTGGGAAACCTCCAACCTGCAGGTGTACTACCTGAACAGCGTCATTGTGGTGGGATGCGCGCTGGCCGGACTGGTAGCGCTTAGCTCCTGTGCGGGGTTTGCCATTGAAAAGATGCGCTTCCGTCTTAGCAAAGCGGCGATGGCCTTCTTTCTGATGGGCATTACGATTCCCATTCATGTTACGCTGATTCCCCTGTTCCAGATTTATAAATCCCTGCATATCATCAATACCCGGTTTTCGCTCATCCTGCCCATGATCGGCTTTAACTTGGCCATGTCCATTTACCTGTTTACAGCCTTTTACAAATTTGTGCCCAACGAGTTGCTTGAGGCAGCTGTGATCGACGGCACCAGCATCTGGCAGGCGTTCTTCCGGATCATCCTTCCTATGTCCAAAAACACCATTGTAACCGTGGTAACCATGAACCTGATCTCCACCTGGAATGAATTTGTTTTTGCCAACACCTTCATCAACGACACTCTGCTCAAAACCATCCCTGTCGGCTTGTATGACTATGTGGGGTCTCGGGGTCAAGTAAACTGGGGAGCCACTTTCGCGGCCATCAGCCTGTTTATGCTGCCACTGCTCATCGTCTATTTCCTTCTCAATAAGGGGATTATCGCCGGAATGTCCGCGGGCGCAATAAAGGAATAAACCTCCAAGCGGCGTATTTAGAGAATTGCCCGGCCTGCTGCCGGTCAATTCTCTTTTCCTGTTTTTTCTGGAGGGACTTATGCTTAAACTTGGTCAACAAACCATCACCGGTAAATTTACCATTCTGATCGCTTTGCTGCTGATATTCTCCATGACGTTTCTCAGTGTGGTCACCTATACCAGCTTTTCCCAGATGGTGGACCGCAAAGTGGTACAGCTGTCCGAAAATTTGCTGGCGCTGGCGAACCAGAATCTGGACTATATTATCGCTGATGTGAAGGATACTTCTAACCTGCTGCTGACCTCCAGCAGCATTCAACAGGTGCTGCTGTATGCGGGCAATGACCAGAAGGTGCTGGAATACAATAAAAGTTTGATTGAAGCCACCAATCTGATGAACAACATGGTCAACAACAAAACCTATCTTTCCTCCGTGTATATCGGCAACCCCAATCTGCGCCTCACCAGCCGCAAGGGCGACCATTTTTCCCTGCGGATTTCTCAGCTTGACTATGACAATCCTCCTGTCTGGATGCAGAAAATCCTGGCGGACAAAGGACAAGGCTCCTGGTTCCACGGCAGAACCATGGTCGATTTTGAGGGCGAGCTGCTGGTTTATACCCGGGAAATTCTCAACCTTTACACCCTTAAGGAACTGGGGATCATGCTCATTGCGTTGGACGTCAGCACGCTGGACGGCATCTTTGAGGCGGTAGAGGCCAACAATCATATGAATGTCTTTTTCTGGGAAAATGATCAGCTGATCTACGCCTTTCATCAGCCCGGCAGTGTGCTGGACGCCGGGGATGACGCTCTTCGTACAGCGGAAGGCTTTGTTTCCCTGAAGGGTATGCGTTGCTATGTCCATAGTCTGGTAAACGCCTCCTCTGGCTGGCGAATCAGCTGCGCTATTCCTTATCAGGATTTTCAGCAGGAAAAGGCGAACATCATGCGGCTGGTACTGCTCCTGACGGCGGGCCTGGTGCTGGCGGCGGTGCTGCTGGGCTACGTGATTACCAAGCGGAGCATCACCGGCACGCTGCACCAGCTGCACCGTTTTGTGGAAGCCTTCCGTTCCACAGGCAGCTGCGATGGCTTCGTCTTTGACCGTAAGGATGAGGTAGGGCAGATCGGCGCGGAGTTTATTCATGTGGTCGGTGAAAACGAACGACTGATCGCCAAGCTCTACGAGGCGCGTTATCGGGAAAAGGAGTCTGAACTGATCGCCCTTCAATCCCAAATCAATCCTCACTTTCTTTATAACACGCTGGATTCCATCTTCTGGTCCGCCCAGGAATACGGAGCGGACAATATTGCCAGGATGACTGTGGCCTTGTCCAACGTTTTCCGAATGAGTCTCAACCGCGGCAGCGCCTTCTGGAAAATTTCCGACGAGCTTCAGTTGGTCAACAACTATTTGCTGGTGCAGAATATGCGCTTTGATGATCGGTTTCAGGTGGAGATTCATTTGGACGAGGCGCTGATGGACAAGCAGATCATCAAGCTGATCCTTCAGCCCATTGTAGAAAACGCGGTGCAGCACGGACTGGAAAAGCGCTGCGGAAAGGGCATCATCCGTATCACCGCAGAGGAGGAAGGGGACGACCTAACCTTTATCATCCAGGATAACGGCATTGGCTTTCAGGTGGATGAAGAAAATCCTTTGGGCAACGGTTACGCTCTGCACAATGTGGACCGGCGCATCAAGCTGTATTACGGCCCGCAGTTCGGCGTCGTTATCCACTCGGAGCCCAATGTGGGCACCGTGGTCCGTGTGGCCATCCGCCGTGAAATCCCCTCTTTCCTCTGAGAGACGCGCTGACAGAAAGGAGAACGCCATGTATCGGGTTTTGCTGGCAGATGACGAACAGATCGTCCTGCGAGGGCTGATGAAAAGTATTCACTGGGAGCAGCTGGACTGTCAAGTGGCGGCCTGCAGCGACTCCGGCGAGGAAGCGTTCCGGCTGGCGATGGAACTGAAGCCGGATATTGTGATAACGGACATCAAAATGCCCGGGAAAACCGGATTGGAGTTAATCCGGGAGTTGAAGGAGGCCGGGCTAAGCGCCGCTTTTCTGGTTTTCAGCGGTTATAACGAGTTCGATTTTGCCAAAGAAGCGCTGCGGCTGGAAACCGTGGATTATCTGCTGAAGCCCATGAACATTGAGGAAATTGAACAAGCTATTCAGCGGGCTAAGCTGCGGGTCCGGGAAAACAACGCCCGGACGCTGGTGCGCGAAAATCGTGACATTCTTCTGAAACACAGCCTAAATCGGCTGCTGGAGGGCGAAATAGAGTCACTGGAAAGCCTGAACGGTTTTTCTGCCTTCGCGGTTGTCTGTCTGCAGACTCTGACGGCAGACCCGGAGGCGCCGCTGCGGGAATTGGAGGAACAATTGGTTCGCTTGGAAGAATCGGGTCGTTGCCTTTTTAAGGTACGCCAGAAACGGATGCTGAGCCTGATCTGCGCCACAGAACGTCACCATGAAATCTATGATTTTGTGCGCAAGCTACTGAGCGTTTTGCAGCATGATCAGTTGGTGATGGATCGTGCATTTTTCTGGGGAATCGGAGAAATCTGCCAGACGCAGCGGGAACTTTCCAGTTCCTTCGGCACAGCCTGTGAAAGTCTGCAGTACTCCGTTTTTACCCAGGAGCAGACGGGCAAAGCTCCCCGCTTTCTGACCGATGCCAGCGACAGCTATGACCAGATGATCGACCAGCTCGCCCAGGGCCTGTTCCGGGGCGAGGAAGAATTTCATCTGCAGGAGCAACTGGAGCAGCTTTTTGAGCGAATGCTGTACGAACAGCTCAGTGTGGACGCCATGCACTCCGTCTGCTGCAATCTGGTCTATAACTGTCGCTATTTGGCCGGGCATAATTATGCTCATATTCTTAAGCATAGCTTTTCGGATGCCCTGAGTGTATCTCGGGTGATGCAGTTTGAAACCATCGAAGAACTGAAAAAAGACCTTTTGCAGACCTTTCGGCAGATTCGCCGAGCATTGGCGAACGATGGTCTGCCTGTCAAATCTGCGGTCATCCGGCGCATTTATACCTATGTGGAAAACCATATAGATCAGCCCATCACCCTGACGGATCTGGCCGGTTACGTCAATATGAACGCCTCCTATGTCAGCCATATTTTTAAAAAGGAAACAGGGGCCAATCTTTTTGATTTTATTGTGGAACACAAAATGGAGCAGGCGATGAAGCTGTTGGAAAACGATACACTGCTCATCGGCGAAGTAGCCCGCCGGGTCGGCTATGAGGATCAGCGCTATTTCTGTCAGGTGTTCAAAAAAAGGACGGGAATGACCGCTATGGAGTATCGCAATCAGCCAAAAACAGCCCACCCGGAAGCCAAATAAATCAGAAGAAACCCAAAAAATTTACCATTTACGTTTCTCCGCCTTTTTTCTATACTCAAAGCACAAAAACAACCAAACAAAAGGAGGCAATTCCCATGAAACGGTTTTCAACGATTCTCTCCCTCCTCCTGGCTGTGCTGCTGGTGTTCACCTCCTGCGCGGCTCTGGCGGAAGCCCCGGTGGAAAAGCATGTGGTCTATCTGACCACCATCACTCCCGAGCAGGCCAGTTACCAGATGATCGAAGCACTGGTGAAGGCGTATCAGGAAGAAGTCAACCCCGGCTTCACCATGGAAATGCAGTATATTGCCGACAAACCCTCTTACCTGCAGAAGGTAAAGACTCTGGCGGCCTCCGGCGAACTGCCGGATATGTTCAACGTGGATGCGGATCCTTATGCCAACGTGCTTCTGGAAAACGGCCTTCTGCAGGACCTGACCGGCCTTGTGAGCGAAAACAAGCTGGATGAAATTTTCTACGCCGCGCCTCTGGCCTGGGGCCGTTCCAGCACCGGCGTTCAGATCGCCATTCCGATCAACTACTCCATGGAGGTATTCTGGTACAACAAGGCTATGTTTGCTGAAGCGGGCGTGGAAATTCCCAAAACCTTTGATGATTTTCTGGCCGCCTGCGCCAAGCTGAAGGGAGCGGGCTTCACCCCCATCTCCGTGGCCGGTAAGGAGCAATGGACCCTGCTGCGCTATGTGGATATGGTAACCTATAAATACGGCGACAACCAGTGGCTGTTTGATCTGGCCCGCAATAAGGGCAGCTTCAGCGATGAAGTGGGTGTCCGCGGCGCTCAGTTCCTGGCGGAGTTGGGGCAGTATTTCCAAGCGGGTTTTGCCAACGCCGATTACACCAGCGCGCTGGAATACTTTTTGGGCGGCAACGCGGCCATCTATTACATGGGCACCTGGGATCTGAACTACTTCCAGAACGACCGGCTCAGCGAGGCCATGCAGGACAACATCGACTACTTCCTGCTGCCCACCGTCAATGAAGGCGACACTGAAGTGGGCAAGGCCCAGTTCTTCGCCATGAGCGAAATGCCGATCGGCTTCGGTACGGCCAACTTTGACAAGGAAATGGAACGCTTCATTATCTACTATGCCAATAACATCAGTCGTTTCACCACCGGTTCCTTCTCCTGCGCTGTAGGCGGCACCCCGCCCTACGATACCGACATGGTTAACCGCCTGGCTAAGGACATGGAGGGCTCTGTGGGCGCCATCAACATCTACGACGCCGAGCTGGACCCCACGACCAATGAGCTGATCGGCAACTTGGCGATTTCTCTGGCGTTGGGCGACATCACCGTCGAGGACTTTGCCTCTCAGGTGGACGCCTCCATCGACGAAAATTACGCCGACTATTTCGCGGACTAACCATTCTGCAAAAAATCTGAGGACTGCTGCGGCAAGAACGTTAGGGTCAAAACTCCCCCGCCTTCTTGCTGCGCAGTCCCTTTTGAAAAAACAGCCGATGAAGGAGGGTTCTGATGGAAAAGGTCTTTTTCCGGCCGGGGCAAAGCTATGTGGGAGATGTGATTCCCTATTATGAAAACGGAGTTTACTATCTCTTTTTTCTCAACGATAGGCGCAAAACAGACCGCACGGCCGATCAGACGGACTGGGGACTGGTAACCACCCGGGATTTTGTCCATTATGAGGATCATGGAATCGTACTCCCCAACAGCCCTGTTACAGAAGCGGACAACTGCTGCTACACCGGCTGCGTCTATAAGAAAGCCGACGGAGACTATCATCTGTTCTACACGGCGCATAATAACGACAATCCGGCCTTTATGGATGAAAATGGCAATCCCATCCAGACGGTGATGCATGCCACCAGTACCGATCTGTTCCACTGGCAGAAGCACTCCGATCGTTTTGGAAGCGACGGGCGGCTTTATACCAAACTGGATTGGCGCGACCCCTTTGTGTACTGGGATCCCGAGGAACAGTGCTACAACATGCTGTTGGCCGCCCGGCGGCAGAAGGGAAGTTTCCGCCACGGCGGCTGCGTTCTCAAATGTCGCTCCTACGATTTGTGGAGCTGGGAAGTAGACGAACCTCTGTTCAATCCGGAAGCTTATTTTGCCCATGAATGTCCAGACCTCTTTTTTATGGGCGGTTGGTGGTATCTGGTTTATTCCACCTTTACCGAGCGCTTTTCCACCCACTACCGCCTGAGCCGTTCCATCAACGGCCCCTGGCTGTCCAGACCGCAGGATACTTGGGACGCCCGCGCCTATTATGCCGCCAAAACGGCCGGTACTTCCGAACGCCGTTATGCCTTCGGCTGGATTCCCACCCGCAAGGGCCGGAGGGACTCCGGACGGTATGAATGGGGAGGAAACCTGTGCGTACACGAACTGACGCAGCAGGCGGATGGAACCCTGCTGGTGAGAATGCCGGAAACCATCGCCCGTTCTTTCGAACAGGAGCATTCTCCCGTGTTTCTGCCGGAATGCAGTGGAGCCGCAGCGCTAGAAAACGGCTGGGAACTGAAAGCGGAAGAAAAAAATCTCTCACTGGTAATGGACCAACTCCCTGAACAGTGCCTGATCGAAGCAGATCTATGCTTCGACCCGGGCATCCGGCATTTCGGCCTTGCATTGAACTGGGGCGATGATTTGGACGACGGTTATTTTTTCCGTTTGGAGCCCTTCTACAATCGCCTGGTTTTTGACCGTTGGCCTCGCTCGCCCCTCAGCACCGACTGCCAGCAGCAGCATTATCTGGGCGGGGATATTCCTTTTCAGGTGGAGCTGGAACGGCCGGTCGTCTTCGGCACTTCTCAGAAGGTTCATCTTCAGGCGCTGGTGGAGGACGACATCGCCGTCTGCTACGTCAATCATACGGCTGCGCTCAGCGTGCGCCTGCAGGACCTTTTGAAAAATCGCCGCTGGGGTTTCTTTGCGGCCGACGGTAAGCTTCAGGTCAAAAATCTTCGTGTGTTCACTCGCAAGAATGAAACCGATACGAAGCTCGGTTGATTGCCGGCAATCCGAAAAACGAAATCTATTTCACAGACAGACCTGGACTGTACCCGGTTCAACGGACAGAGAAATAAAAGCCTATCGTAGAATTTCGTGAGATTACGCGGCCTTGCTTCGGATTTCATTCGGAGTGAGGCCGTTTTTCAGGTTAATGCGTTCGTTGTTGTAGAAGAAAACGTACTCTGCAACCAGTCGTTCAGCTTACTCACGGGTAGTGAAGTGAGCTCTGTACAAACACTCCGTTTTAAGCGTTCCAAAGAAATTTTCCATAGCAGAGTTATCATAAGGGCATCCGGGTCTGGACATCGACGGTGTAAAGTGGTAAGCTTGACTCAGGTCAAAGTATGCTTTGGATGTGTATTGAGACCCCTGGTCGCTGTGGAGGGAGAGTCCATCGGCGACCTTTTCCTGTCTTAATGCATCCCGTACCGTATCTGTAACCAAAGAAGATGTCATATCACTGCCGATTCTCCACGCCAGCACTGCACGTCCGCATAAATCAAGAACTGCACACATATAGATCATCCCGTTAGCCACTGGAATGTATGTGATATCCGTAACCCAAAACTTATTTTTATTCTCCTGTTCGAACTGTCTGTTTAGCAGATTATCATATTTGTAAGCAGCTTGCTTGTAAAGTGTATAAGGATGCCTGCGACGAATCTGCGACAGCAGGTCCAGCTTCCGCATAATTCTCAAAATAGCTTTGAGATTCACCTTTTTCCCGGTCTGACGTTCCAACCAGCGCCTCACCCTTCGGCAGCCATACGTTTGTTTACATTTTTCCTGACAGGCTACAATCATATCCACCAGCCACTGAGCCTTCGGCACTTTGAAGAAGTCTCATTATCCCCGTGGGGCATCGTCGCGCCCTGCTTGCCATAGCAGGGCCAACCGGGTACGGTTTCGCGCTCTGGCTCGTCCTGTCCGCCGCCCCACCCCACGGGGATTGTACCTGTAACGCCGTATATGCGATTGTCAAGTTACGTGAAAAAGTCAAAGGACTCTTTCACGTGTAAATTTGTCAAACATAATGGACAGTGAACTCAATGTGCGAGAGCCAGTGGAGGGGTCTCATAGGTAAGTTGTTGGATCGGGAATTGTGAACGGCGAGCTGCTTTGCAAAGTCGTCCAGAGAGTAGAAGGCGTGGCAAGAAAAACGTTTCTGATCCTCACGGTGGCTGCGCTCCACTTTGCCGTTGCGCCGTGGGGCAACGGATGAATGAGTTTATGTCGAACACCCAGTTCGGCGGCTGTCTTTTCAAACAGCGTCTGTAAATCGCGCTTTCTGTTGAAAAAAACAATTGGTGAACTCAAACCCATTGTCCGTGTGGACACACGCGTTGGGCTACCGGAACGATCATCAAAATCCTGACAATGCGGGAATACTGCGGTGATCTTGTTAATTTCAAGACCTACAGTAAGTCTTACAAAAACAAGAAACGCCTGCCGAACGATCCTGAAAATATTGTTGTGTTCAAAAATGTCCATGAGCCGATTGTCGATCGGGCTACCTGGGAGAAGATTCAGGAAAAACGTGGCAAAACCCGGAAGCGCAAATGTCAGGATGGAGAAAAGAATATGTTCTCCGGATTGCTGGTTTGCGCGGATTGCGGAAGCAATCTGCATTTCCATTTCAACCAGGGCAACCACGAAATTCGTTACTTCAATTGCTCCAACTATAATAGCGCGCGTGGAACCTGCCCATCTACCCATTACATCCGAGAGGACTTTCTGGAACAGGTGGTGCTGGGCGAAATCCGCCGCCTGACCAAGTTTGCAAGCCGTTATGAAAACGACTTTGTCCAAGCGGTCATGGGGCATTCCCATCAGGCGGTTCTGGAAGAACGGCAATATCGGGAAAAGACCTTGAAGCAGTTACTGGCGAGAGACAGGGAACTGGATCAGCTCTTTGAACGACTCTATGAGGATAATGTATCCGGCAAAATTTCCGATGAACGTTTTTCCCGTATGAGCGGCCATTATGAGCAGGAGCAGGTCACCTTGGCACAAAGCATTAAGGAGGCCAGGGTACAGCTGGAAAAATGCAGCGACCAGTCCATGACCACGGACGCCTTTATCGCCACGGTACGCAAGTACACCCGCGCCAGAAAGCTCACGCCACGAATGCTGAACGAGCTGATTCAGCGGATTGAAGTGCATCAGGTGGAAAAGCTAAACGGCGTTTATGTGCAGCGGCTTACGATCTGCTACAATTGCGTTGGTACGCTGGACTTTCCCAAGGAGCTTCCGTTGGACATGCCCAAGGTGCTGATGCAGACCCGCAAAGGCGTAAGGCTGGCGTATGAACCGGATGCAGCGAAAAACGAGAGTGCAACCGGCTGAAATCCTGTAGGATTTTTCGACAAAAAAATCTCCATACAGGAAGCTTCAACTCCTGTATGGAGATTCGGCATGTGTCTGCACTCATATAACGATACAGCGAGCGCTAACGCAGACGTAACAATCGAACGCTGTTTTTGCGGATTTTCGTCTTTAGAGGGGGTGCAAATCCTAAGTTCTGCTCCCTCTTTACCGTGCGATGCACTTCGCTGCCACTCTGCATTCCTTGTCCCAGAAGGCGATACCATACGTCCAGATTTCCTTCACGCGATACCGGCGCAGAATCGCGGTATAGTCCTTTTCCTCGATCTGCTTCATTGCCGCTTCACATGCATGATCCAGCTTTCCTTCGTCCTTTACGTCCTTTACCTCTACGACAAAGCCGATCTTCCTGTCCTTGCGCTCCACGATGATGTCGCTGCGGCCTTTGCCGGTCTCCGCATTGCTGGAAACGCGCCAGTTTGCGCAGGTACTCAGCAGCGCCAGCAGGAAGCCGTGGTAAAACGATTCGTTCGCGTCGTAAAAGCTCACCGTATCCAAAAGCTGGCTGTTCAGGAATTCCGTGATGGTCGCAGCGTCGCCCGTTTCGAATGCCGCGTACAGGTCGGACAGTTTGTCCGTTTCCGCGCGCGCCTTATCGTTAAACCATTCCAGCACCTGCTGCGTAAAGATCTGCCGTACCTCATAATTTGGGATCTTCAATTCATATCGGTTTCCATCCGGATAATCCGCCACTGTCAGATACCCCGTCATGTACAGCAGACTCCAGATGTTCCCGATATTCGCGTCGATTTCGTTGTGCGTCAGGTTCTCATTCAGCGTCTTGGTGATGGTCTCACCTGCAATCAGGCGCTCGATTTCAACCTGCGTCGTGCCGTCCGTGCCTTTGCTGATCAGCCGCCGCACCATATCGTTGTCGCTGGTGTTCATCCAATATGCCTTGGGTTTTGCGTGCTCGGACGCTCGCAGCGCATAGCAATAATTGATCACATCCCACGGGCAGTACACGTCCTGCCCGCCGAAGCGATAACCGTCGTACCATGCGCGCGCTTCGGCATGATGCGATTCCAGACCATAGTCCGCCAGCATTTTGCCGACCTCTGCGTCTGTGAAGCCGAAGTATTCGTCAAAGCTCGTGTCTGAGATGGAATGCACCATCAGATTGTTCAGCCCGGTAAAGATGCTCTCCTTGGATACGCGCAGGCAGCCGGTCAGCACAGCGAAGAACAGGCTGTCGTTCGTCTTGAGCGCCGCGCCGAACATCGCGCGGATCAGGTCGATCATCTGCTCATAGTAACCATGCGCATACGCCTTGTCCAGCGGCACGTCGTATTCATCGATCAGCAGAATGACCTTTTGGCCGCAGCGCTTTTCGAGAAGGATGGACAGTTTCTTCAGGCTTCCTCTGATATCTGCTTCTTCGTACTTCCCCTTCAGCATCTTTTCAAGATACTGCTTCTCGTCAGCGGCCAATTTATCGCTGTCGGTCAGAAATCTGAGGCGTGAAAACTCTTCTACGACGATTCCGCATAACGCCTGATATGCCAAATCGAACGTCAACCCGTCCACGCCCTTGAGGGATATGAATACCACAGGATATTTCCCCATGTATGTTTCGCACAGAGCGTTTTCCCTGCTAATGGTCAGCCCATCAAAGATGCTCTTATCGCCGCCGATTTCGAAGAAGCATTTGAGCATACTCATGTTCAGCGTCTTGCCGAAGCGCCGCGGACGGGTGAACAGATTCACCTTGCCCCAGCCAGCAAGCAGATCGACGATCAGACCGGTTTTATCCACATAATAGAAATCCTGCTTGCGAATCTCTTCAAAATTCTCTATGCCCACCGGCAGTTTCTTCGCGGTCATCGGTCAATCCCTCCTCGCACGAACTGCTTACGAATTTCTCTTTTTCTGCCTTCAGTATACCACGTTTTGAAAAGCATAGCAAGGCACGCACCGCGGTCTGCCTAAATAAAAAAACAGCCCGCAAACGAAGCGCCTGACTCGTCGTAAGTCACGTGCTCCGCTTGCAGGCTGTTATGGGTTATCTCTGGCTGGAATGTACGCCCTGTCCAGCGCACCGTAATCCATCCATCAATGATTGAATAGGCTGGGGCAGACAACCGCGAGAGAGACACTGTGAGTGAGCGCGCCTTTCAGCCTTTGATGCCGGTAAGCGCGATGCCTTCGAGCAGATACTTCTGTCCGATCAGAAACACGACGATTGCCGGAAGAACGCCGATTGTCACGGCGCCCATGAGCAGCATCCATTGACTGGAGTGCTGGCTGACAAAGGACTGCAGACCCAGCGCGATGGTGTAATTCTTATAGTTTTCCAGATAGATCATCGGGGAAAAGAAGTCGTTCCAGTAGAACAGGAATGAGAACATTCCCACGACAACCAGCGCTGACTTGCAGAGAGGCAGCACTATACTGATAAAAATCCGGAAATAGCCTGCTCCGTCGATATACGCGGCTTCATCCAACGCCTTGGGGATTCCCATGAGGAACTGGCGAAGAAGGAACTGATTGCTTGCGCCGCCGCCAAACCACGCAGCCAGAAACAGCGGAAACAGCGTATCGTACATTCCTGCGTTGCGATAACCCAGAAACACCGGAGCCCGGCAGCATCATGCTCGACATGGACAGTGCGAACCACAGATTTCGTCCCTTCCAGTCAATGCGGGCCCATGCATAGGCCGAACAGGCGGAGGTGATGACTGTGCCCGACACGCCGAGGCCAACGACGATGATCGTGTTTTTAAAGCACTGGGCAAAATCCAGTCGCTTCAGCGCATCGGAGTAATTGCTCCACACGAATGGATTCGGAATCCACTCCGGGGGAAGGCGAAAAATCTGCTTCATGCCCATCAGCGAGGAGCGGAGCATCCAGATCAGCGGCAGAATAAACGTAGATGCCAGAAGGATCAGTATCATATAGGTGAAAAATGAAGCCGGTTTAAATCTGCGTTTCATACTCATCTTCCTCCTCCGTCGTGGAACACCCATTTTCCAGAGGTCTTGAAGAGCAGGATGCTGCACACGCCCGTGATGACAAACAAAACCCAGCCCAATGCGCACGCGACAGACATATTCGCATTGGCAAACGCCTCGCGGTAGATCAGATATGAGAAAAACAGGCTGGCGTTGTTCGGTCCGCCTTCTGTGAGGATTTACGCCTTGTCAAATGCCTGAAACGATGTAATCGCGCACATTACGGCATTATAGAAGAGGACGGGACTCACCATGGGAATGGTGATGTAGATCAGCTTATGCAGACTGTTGCCTCCATCCACCTCCACGGCTTCATAGTAATGCCGCGGAATATTCTGCAGGCCCGCCAGAAAGATGACCATCGTGCTTCCGCAGTTCCAGAGATTCGTCAGAAAAAGCGTGGGAATCACCGATTTTTCATCGTACAACCACATGCTCTTGGACAGTTCCAGCGACTTGAGAATGCTGTTCGCCAGTCCGAGATCCGGATTGAGCAGGTACTGCCAGATCATGCAGGAAGCTACGATCGGAATGATCGACGGCATATAGAAAATGCCTCTGAACAGCGCGCGCCCCTTGATATTGCGATTGAGCAGCAGCGCCAGCAGGAAGGAAAAGATGATCGTCGCCGGAACGTTGAGAACCACATAGTAGAGGGTCGCCTTCAGCGATTTGTAGAAAAACGGATCGCTCCCGTCGAGCAGCTTTCTGTAGTTCTCGAACCCGAGAAAAGTGGTCTTCTCCTTGAATACGGAAAAATCGGTAAGGGAATAGTGCAGGCTCAGGATCATCGGAGTGATTACGAAAATTAGGAATCCCAGTATAGCCGGCAGAACGAACCGCGTTCCCGCAATCTGTCGATTTCGATATTGCTGATTTTTCCAATTCGATTCCTTTGCTTTCAGCGTCTGAACCATCCGAAAAGCTCCTCCTTTCATTGCAGAAAATGCGGCGGATAGAATTGCGAGAGGGCCGCGCGTACGCCGGCCGACATGCCGCGCGGCCCCTCTCTATCCGGTCTGGAAACCTTGTTTTTTACTCTCCTCGATGAAACCGCGCCGGAATGCAAGCTAACGGTTCCGCGTTCTTGTTAAAGAGCATCAGAAGCCGAAGGAATAGGCGCCCTGCATCAGAGCCTCAATCTGAGGCGCGACCGACCTCCATGATCGCTTCCTCCGCAGTGGCGGTGCCGGAGAAAATGCGATCCAAAGCGGCGTCGAACAGATCCTTCTGCTGCGCGAAGTTTCTGACATAGTCAGACGGCGCGGAGGTGATGGGGCTCTCCACCAGGGGCGTCAGCAGGCTGTCCACGTAGCCCGAGGGATGCGCGTCGTTCGTCGTCCACTGAGCGAGCTTGTCCGCGTCCGACAGCCAGGCCTTCAAGACGGGAATGGAGATGCCGGAAGTATAGAAGGAATCGTTATTGCTCAGATCGATGGCGTACTTGTAGAAGTCCCATGCCAGCTCCAGGTTTTGAAAATGACGACAGGGCCGCAGTCCTCATATGCGCTGTACTTCTCGGGGTAGATCGAGGGAAGGACGCCCATGTTGAAATTGGCTCCCGCCGACGCAAAGTCCGCGCACACCCAGTTGCCGTCCAGGGTCGAAGCAACCATGCCGCTGGTCAGCGAGACGCTGGCGCCGGGCAGAACCTCGCTCTGTACGGGCGTGGGAGAAACATGATGCACATGAATCAGATCCGCAAACTTCTGAAGCGCGTCAATGCCCTCTTCGGAAGCGATCGTGAACTTCTTGCCTTCCTCATCGGTCCACTGAATGCCGGAAGCGGCAAGCAGAACCGGCACGCGGTCTTTGGTCAGGGAGAAGCCGTACTGCTCGATGTTCTCCGGATCAAAGCCTTCGTCATCGGGATGCAGTCCGTTGCGGTCGATGGTCAGCGCCTTGCAGTTTGCCACGAAGGTATCCCAGTCCATGGGGTTTTTCCAATCCGTGCTGTAAGGCTCGAGGCCGGTCGCTTCCAGCGCGTCCACGTTGTAGTACAGGCAGTATGCGGCAATGCCGATGCGGCGGCCGATGACGGTGTCGTCGTCGCTTGCGAACCAGACACCGGGAACGCAGTCGTCAAAGCTGAAGCTCTCATCCTGCTCACCAGCTTGCCGTTTTCGGCCAGAGAATAGGCCAGCGGCGAATTCATGTAAGCCACATCCGGCTCGTTGCCGGCGGCGACCAGCGTGGTGACCTTGGTATCGTATTCGCTGGGAACATACTGAAGCTCAATGGTCGTACCGGGATGCGTCTCCATGTAGGACTTGCAGATCTTCTCCACAATGTCGCGTTCAACCGTGCTGCCCCAGCACATGTAGGTAATGCTTCCGGAGGGGCCCTGCTCTGCGACGGCCGAGCAAAGCATGCTCAGTGCCATTGCCACAACCAGGCAAAGAATAAACAGCTTCTTCATTTTCATCTCTCCTTAAGCGTATTGTGATCTGTGTGCCATCGACCTGCGCGTACCGCGACCTGTCTCGCTTATTCAAAGACAGGTACCTTCTTGACCACACCGCCTTCCATCGCAGACTGATGCGCGCAGATTCCTACGCCGGTCCAGTATGCACCGTCGATATCGCTCGGAACGGGGGTGCGATCTTCGATAATGCATCTGACGAATTCATGTACCAGATGGGGATGGGAGCCGCCGTGTCCGCCGCCCTGAATAAACGACAGGTGGGGATTGCTTGCATCATACACCGTGCGCTGCGTAAAGCGTCCGATCTCTTCGGGAAGGCGGTCGGCATAGTCCGGAATATCAATGCGGCCTTCGGTCACCAAACCGCCGCGGTCGTAGCCGTTCATAACGTGGTTGGAGTCGCCGTCAAATTCCATGGAGAACATAACCGGCTTTTCGGACTCCAGCTGCTGCCATTCGAAGCTCTTGCGATCGCCGTACACATTGAAGCACTCCGTATAGCCGCGAGCCACATGGTAGAGGAAGCGCTCCAGCTCAATGCTCACATCGCTGTCCTTCAGCGAAATCAGCGCCGATTCGAACGCGAACGGGCAGCCATAGGCGTCCCTGACTTCCTGGCGCACTTCGCCGGAGCCCTTGCAGTACACGGACTCGGGACGATTGCCGGCGAGCATCAGGCACGGCGCGACCGCATGCGTGGGATGCATCAGCGGCGGGAACCCCAGCCAGTAGGAGGGCCAGCCCTCCATATCCTGATAGTGGGCGCAGCGCATGAACTGAATTCTTCCCATTTCGCCCTTTTCATAGAGATCCTTTACATACAGGAACTCGCGTCCATATACGGACGTCTCCATGAACATGTAGTGCTTTCCGCTCTTCTTGCGAGCCTCGATGACCTGATTGAGCTCGTCCAGGCTCATGCCCATGGGAATGGTGCAGGCGCAGTGCTTGCCTGCGTTGAGTACGCGAACCGACAGAGGCGCGTGCGTCGCGGGAGGCGTGACGAGATGAACGGCGTCGATCGTTTTGTCATTCAGCATTTCCTCGAAGTCCGTCACCCTTTCGTCAACCAGGAACTTGTCGCCGATTTTGTCGAGCAGTTCCCTGTTGCTGTCGACGAGTACCAGAGAATCAACGTCCGGATGCTTGAGGTAGATGGGGGCAAATTCCGAGCCAAAAGAGAGACCGACCAGGGCAATTCTGAGCTTTCCGTTTTTCATATTTCATTCCTCCTTCATCATTGGAACGCGAGATTGAAGTATCGGACAAATTAAGCATGTCTGATACAGCGTAATGTCAAAATCATTTCGCTGTGATTATCATAGCTCATAATTTCGGGCAGTGGTATGGAATAAAGCGGCATATATGGAATAAATGGAAACTGGACGTGAGGAAAGCCGTTTACTTTTCCATATATTTTTGATAGAATAAAATCGTGTGAATAGGCAATTGTTAGTTGGAAATGAGGCAAGAAGCTGTGAGTGTGAATCTGTCATCAACACACTGGTTCAAGCTGTCGGACGATATACGCATTGAAAGCGTCGATAAATACACCGGATCAAACGTTCATCCTGATCGCGTAATGACGCAGTGGGTAATGGTTCTCATGTGCAGCGGAGAGCGGACTTTTCGGATATACGACGAGGATTATGCAGTCCACAGCAACGAATTTTTCATTTTGCCTGCAAATGTTCAGCACTATGGAATAAAAAAAGACCTTCATCAGGCATACTTCTCTCAATTCTGGACAAAGGGCACTGAGGTCAGTCCGCCGACGAAAATTGATCCGGACAATATACTGCTGCCCTTATGCGGGCAGATTCCGATTGATCTTCAGTGCTTTGCGGTTATGGAGTACGCCGTCCGCCACCGCACCGCCCCGTTTTACAGCGAGAAATTCCTGGCATCGCAGATTCGGGCAATTCTTTACCAGCTCAGTCTCAATATGCAAAAAGCGGCACTATGGTCAAAACAGGAAAACCTGCTAGCGTACAGAATTTTGAAATATATCGATGACAACAAGGGCCGTCAGCTCTTGGAGCAGGATTACGTTGAGAGCTTCAGCAAATCCTATCACCGGCTGAATGCGATTTTTCAATATGTGTATGGAATGACAATCAAGCAGATGCAGATAAATCTTCGGATAGATCAGGCCAAGCGCATGCTCAGCTCGGGCCACAGTATCGTCGAAACCAGTCTCACGTGCGGCTTCGACGACTACCTCTACTTCCTGAAGGTCTTCAAGAGAAAGACGGGCATGACGCCCACGGAATTTCAAACCACCGTTTCGTCGCTGCCGGGCCCGCTTTCGTAAGCACAGTTTGTCGAGCAGCACAGGCACATATTCTGCGTCTTCGCTCAAACAGCAGTTGACGGCATTTATCTTATTCGCTATGATTCCTGATTTTTTCGTGCGAACCTGCTCTAATAAATAGCGTCATCCGATCATCAGGCTGTTCTTGTTCCTCTATTGACTACCCGCTCGCAAACGAAGCCCCTGACTTATCGTAAGTATCATGCTCCGCTTGCGGACTATTATGGATCGTCCTAAGCTTTGTATAGTATCCGGGCGGTGGAATTGGAATATCGTTTTCTCTGCAAGCTTTTAAGAGACGGGCATAGGAAAGATCATATTTTTCTGCAACCTTCGTAGCTGAGAGGCTCCAAATTTCTTCATATAGAACATCTCTGCGAATTGAAAATCCAGCCATCTTCTGATCCTCCTTCCCAGGTTCATCTTGCTCTAGTAACCTTTTATTTGCCTGCTCCATGATTTCGTTAAATGTTTTTATTCCCCCTGTTCCTCGTTTTCTTTTAATAGAAAAAGCAAATCCTGTTTCATTTCTTCAAAGCTTTCCACTATTTTCGTGATGCTGCTTTCGATATTTTGAATCTGAATCTCATTGATCCGTCCATATTTGTATGCAATAAGCCTTTCTGGAACGATTGCATAGCTCCAGCTTTCAGAAAACCTTCCTCGATCTCTTTCCTGATTATGGACAGCAAAACCAATGGGCAGCAATGAATTTCTCATTCCGATTGTTACTGCCATCGGAGAAATGCCCAGGTAGTCAGCAGCAATCTTGGCAGTGACTTTCTTCATGCTTCGAATATCGTCGTCTGTGTATCGCGCCATACAGTTCACCTCCTTTCATAAAGTAATTTGTCTATAAATATTCTTATGGCTCTAACAGACCCAAGAAATATCCTAAACATATCAGCTGCAAGTTACCAGCAAGTTAAAATGGCGATGCTTGGCTTAAGGAAAAGCCTTATGCTACAACGGATTTGTTATTTTTCAAAGCATTTTCAAGCTGGTTTCTGCAAGTTGCCAGCAAGTTAAATCATAATATGGAATCAGTAAAGAATCCTTGCGGCTGCAGCAGCTGCAGAGCTTTGACGAGGTACGCATACGCCATAGGATCAACGCTGCGGATATAATTGATTCGTTTCATTCCCTTAAGGGTGAATGCAAAATCTTTATATGCTTCAGGGTCAGAAACACGTTCGAAGGAGTCGGCTTTTGTCAGCAGGCAAGCTGCGAGGTACATGATTTCGCACGCCAGCATTCCTGCATTTTCTCCATTGATCCTTCCGCGGAAGATATGTCCTTGAATGGCGTTGATCCCGGTCAGATAATGGCGGTAATCATCCGGGCGAATCCCGTTTCGGCCCATAATGCAGAGGCAGCTTTGAATCGTATCCAGAAGCACATCCTTTGGCTGAATGGGTAAACCGCGGTATCCGGCTTCCACCTGGGCCACATGATTGTACACTGCTGCGACGGTCTGGTAATCGTCCATCTCCTGGAGCAATGTCCAGCAGTCAAACATTTGCTTTATGATTTCCAGTTCTTTATCAATACCAAAAGGAATGCCTGTTGTATGTGGGGCAAAGGCTGTCAGCTTATCGCCGAGAACACAGTTTTTATCCGGAACAGTCACAAGCAAGCTGTCTCCTTCGCTCATAAGCAGCCTGCTTTGCACCGGCTTGGTTATCAGCTTTGCATACGGATTGTCCTCAAACACTACATCCAGCAGAATGCTGATTTCCTTTCCCTGTCTTGGCGAATTGAACAGAAAACGGAAATGCCGTTTTTCGATGCCGTTGTTCCCTTTGCGGATGTTTTCCTTTACATCCCGAAAAGGAAATATCTGACCGGCTTGCTGAATGAAGCCATCCACATCTGTGCCAGGCGCAACGATGATGTCTATATCCGTGCTCAACCGTCTCGGCTCATCCAACAGGATCAGAAGCGAAGTTCCGCCTTTGAAGATGAAAGGCATCTTGACACGGCACAGCGCTTCCAGCAAACCAAATGCGAAAACAGTCCTCTCCAGAATGGACGGATCTGCTCCGGTCTGCTTTCTCAGGGCATCGATATGTTCGCTTGTGTAATTCTCACGCTTCAGCATCCTCAATTTCCTCCAGTATCTTCTTCATCTCATCTTCTCTGCCGCGCCGTCGTGCATACCGCATCATCTTTGTGGATTCAATGTGATAGGTCTCCATTGCTTGCTTCAGCACTTCAGGGTATTCTGATTTGCTGTATGCTGATGAGATCAGTTTATCGCAATACATATCCACCAGCATTTTCTCCAGACAGATTTCATGCGGCGCAGTGGCAGATAAAGGCGCTTCGGAAATCATATCTGTTACAACAATGCAATCCTTTTCCCAGTACAGGGCATAGTCTGCTTTTTTCGGCTTATATAGCAAATGCTCATAGCCGAGTTCCTGGAGGAAACGGAAAACAAAAACACTGACGTCTTTATCCACCTGAATAAATACTGTGTTCTGTGCAACCAGATGATTCAGGAAATCATTCATCAGTGCCGTTTCAAACACCGTAAAGTGAACCGAAGGATATTTTTCTGAAATTTGCTCTATTAGTTTTTTTGCCAGAGCAGAATAGGCCGGACGATACACCGGCTTTTCCCGCTCGTTTTGAACAACATAAACGTTTCGCGCAAGCTTTGTAAGAACCCCGCTTTTAAGCATTCCGCAGACAGCCCAATGATACGAGCTGTCGCGCAACTGTGGGTAATCGCTTTTCAGCAGCCTGATTAATTCCTGATGGGAATAGCGATGCCCGGCTTCGAGTTTTTTAGAGGTCGCCTCA
>ERZ780226.114-NODE-114-length-78187-cov-32.234091_pt1 | contig 78187 bp, 67 predicted proteins | sample MGYA00511165_ERZ780226 | MGnify/ENA primary metagenome ERZ780226 (study PRJEB29588, sample SAMEA2152373) | human gut metagenome | biome: human gut; feature: human-associated habitat; material: faeces | place: Denmark | collected 2008/2010 ...
GAGATAGTAATTATCGACAGTCAAATGAATTACCGAGGAAAACTTGACACTTACCCAAAAAGATTGATGAGTTGACATTCCAATGTATTTCTGCTTTGGCGGAAGTTGACAACGCAAAGGCAGAATTATCGAGTAAGGGCTTTTTGGCTAGATTTGTGGGAAGCATTACGGGAAGCAATCATAAGTTGCAGAATAAAATCAATGAAAATCAAACCTTGGCACAGTATGCTTTGCGAGAAACTTTGAGGCAATTGCAAAAACAAAATGTGATGACTTTGGATTTGATTCGTGCAGTGAATACGAAACTAAATGGTTTACAAATAAAGCTGGGGCAATATGGTATTTACTTAAAGAATTTAGTGGATCAAAAAAAGCAACAGGATAGGATTTTGATCAATCATGAAAGGCGACTAACAAAAACAGAAGAAAGTATTGACTTAGTACAATGGGGACATACTATTCGGTATCAAAGTCTGGAAGGAATAGACTATAAAGATTTAAATCAGTGTCAAAAACTGGCTTGCCTCGCACGTGACTTTTTTCAGAAAGGTAATGAGACATATGAACAGGATATTGCAACACTAAAGACGGCTATTGATCATCTTGCCATAAATCCTGATGAGATGGTTTCTTATTATGATACATTGAAAGGGATTGCTGTGGATGATTTGGCTAGAAAGAAATTATTGGGAAATGTAAATTGGCAAAATTATGACAGTGTAGATAATGTAATTTCTTTTCATACCATAGGAAAAATCTGTGAACTTCAGCAGGCGAATAATTCTAAAATAAAAATCTTTTGTGGTATAAGAAATGATATAACACCGGAGAAGGCTTGCAATCAGTTGGTTACAGCGTATATCCGACGAAAAGATCAGTGCGATGTGAATACGGAGGTGTCATTTTTTGATTTAGTCATGGATTTGGTATACAATTTGAGGGTTTTACATGAATATATGGAAGAAAACGATTTGAAGTTGCTCAATGCTTGTAAATGACTTTATTGCGAAATACATCTGAATAAAAAGCGTTGCATGTTTAGAAAAACTAAGCATGTAACGCTTTTTTCTTTTGTTCTATGTCATTAAAATTTTTCTAGGATATTTCTCATACCCATTCTTTGTCCAACCTTCTGGATATACTAGAAGAAAAGCTGATGACAAGGCAGCTGAAAAGTATTTCCTAAGGAGGAGATAAGATGAGTGACAATGGAAACAATCTTCCTGAAATTCCATTTGGAAACAGGGATGACGCGAATGGTATGGCGAGTCAAGCATTACAACAGTGGGCAGAGCGGTATTATGCCAAGATGGTGGAGGAAAGACAGGCAGAGGAAGCACCATCGATGATGGATCAATTATTGGAGAAAGCGGGAAATTGGGTGGATCAGAAAATAGAGGAATTGCCAGCAGAGGAGCAGGAAGCTGCTGTGATGAAATTGGCGGAAACGGCAGATACCTTGGTGGATGCGATAGATAAAGCCTATACGGTCACGGAAAAGGCTTGTGATTCTATCATTGATTCCTTGGATGAACTGGAAAAATGGATTGATAAGTGGTAATTGGTTGCTTGTTGTCTGTTGTTAGTTGTTAGGCCCAAGTAACTAAGATTAAATCAGCGTTTCTCTAGCGATCATATTATGTAAATGTGTAAATCAATAGTGCACAGGTTCATACGAGGTTTGTCAAATAGCCTTGCATCGATTTTATTTTTTATAAAAAAGAGGAGATTGGGGCGCTTCTAAATTTTGTGCGCCCCTTCCATTACTCCTCACTACGCACTTTTTCAGTGAAGGTGGATGAATGACCAACTATTAAGGAAACGCTGATTCAATCGCAGAGTCAGCTTCTACAAGAATTTTTATACATAGCTTCGTCATAGCCTTCCTTACATAGCTCGCTATTCGCGCCCCTATTCCTCGCTATGCATAAAATTTCAAGAGTAAAATCTGGCAACGATCGAATCAGCGTTTCCCTAAATAACTTTTCGCTAAGACTGGAAAAAGAGCGGAAAGTATGGTATTATCTATGCATGAGTATGCGGGTGTAGTTCATCGGTAGAACGCCAGCTTCCCAAGCTGGACAGGAGGGTTCGACTCCCTTCATCCGCTCCACAGACATATCAGGAGCCCTTGCGGGCTCCTTTTTTGTTTCTCAAATTGATTTCAATGCAATTCAATATGATTTCAATTCAAAAAAATGAATTAAAATTGTCAATTCAATTCGTGGAAATAATTTAGATGAATTGAATTTATACAGAAATTGAGTTAAAATGAATTAAATTGAATTGAATTGAATTGATATTTCAATCAAAGGAGGGACAGCATCGTGTGCGATTTGCCGAAGAAAGAGACGCTAACCATTGAATTCAAAAGCGACAGAGGCAAAGGATATTCGGATGAGAGTCTGGTGGATGAGATTGTCGGCATGACGAATACTGAGGGAGGCACGCTTTATCTGGGCATCGAAGATGATGGGCGAGTGAGCGGGATCGTGAAGCAGCATCAGGATCCGATCGGGCTGGCGGCGCTTATTGCCAATCGCACGCGGCCTTCCTTGTCGGTGCGGACGGAAATTCTTTATAGCGATGATTTGCCCGTTATGGTGATTTCTATCCCCAAGAGCTACTCTGTGATTGCTACAGCGTCGGGGAAAATCTTAAAGCGGAGACTGAAAGTGGATGGAGGTCCGGAAGTCATTCCCATGTATCCCTATGAAATTTACACGCGTTTGTCGGATTTGCGGAAATTAGATTTCTCGGCGCAGCCCATTCAGGATGGGACGGTCGAGGACCTAGATCCTAATCAGCTGATCCGCCTGCGGGAGACCATTCAGAATCAGAATGGAGATCAGCAGTTGCTTGCTTTATCGGACGAGGAACTCGAGCAGGCTCTGCGGTTGACGATGCGTGTGGGAGAAGTGGTATATCCTACGCTGACGGGGCTTTTGCTGGTGGGGAAAGAGTCGAGCCTGAAGCGGCTCATTCCGACGGCCAGTGCTGTTTTCCAGGTGATGCAGGGAACTCGGGTCGTGATGAATGAATCGTTTACGAAACCCATCATGGAACTGGTGGATCTGTTTTCCTCGTACATGAAGGCGTGGAACCCGGAGAAAGAATTCGACTATGGCATGTTCCGCATTCCGATTCCTGAGTTTTCAAAGCCGGCTTTTCGCGAGGGCTTGATCAATGCGTTTGCCCATCGGGATTACTCTATGATGGGAAGCGTGCGCATTCAGGTCAGTGATGAGGGGCTGACCATCAGCAATCCGGGCGGATTCATTGAAGGGATTACGCTGGAAAATTTGCTGACGGCGGAGCCCTGCGGACGAAATCCACTGTTGTCTGATGCATTGAAGCGAATCGGACTGGCGGAACGGACTGGACGTGGCATTGACCGCATCTTTGAGGGTTCGATCACCTTTGGCCGTCCTTGGCCTGATTATTCGGAGTCGACCTCGAAGCAGGTGACGCTTTTCATCCCCCGTGCCAAAGCAGATACAGAATTCATCCAGATGATTATGGATGAACAGAAATCTATGGGACATCCGCTGGCTATCCATACCCTTTTAATCCTCTCGGTGTTGTATAGTGAGCGTAAAGTCAGCATGCATGACTTGGTGGAGCGGACTCATGCTTCTCTGACGCGACTGAAGCCTCTGATCGAGACACTGATTGAACGTGGCGTGGTTGAGGAAATCGGTCGTGCTTCGCAGCGAATGTTGATGCTTGGGCAGAAAGTCTATCGCAAGACGGGAAAGACGAAGGAGTATACACGCCAGAGAGGAATCGATCAGGTGCGTTTTCCTGAAATGATATTGAAACTGGCGGAGAGTCAGAATGGTGCTATCACGAAAACGGATGTGGTGGAGCTCCTCCATGTTTCAAAACCGAAAGCATATGCACTTTTACAACAGCTTTGTGAAGAGCGCCAGCTGGTGCTGACTGGACGAGGCCGCTATGCCAAATATGAACTATGCCAATGAAAGGACGAACGCTATGCCATACACCTACTACGATATCGGACTGAATCTTTTTACGAAATCCTTCCCTCATCCGGAGAAGGTCATCAAGGATGCGCATGCCGCAGGGATCCAGTGTATCCTGACAGGCTCGGAGGCGGAGGAGAATGAGCTCGTGAATGATTTCACGAAGACCCATGACGTCTACGGGACGGCGGGAATCCATCCGCACAGCGCCGACGAAGCGAAGGAGGAGGACGTGGCGCGCATCGAGGAAATATTGACCACGAATCCCCGCGTCCTGGCGGTGGGAGAGACGGGGCTCGACTATGACCGCATGTACAGCAGGAAGGAGAATCAGATCCACTACTTCAAGGAGCTGATCCTGCTCGCAGAGAAATTGGGAAAGCCGCTCTTCCTTCACGAGCGGGACGCGGCGGAGGACTTCATCGCCTGCTTTGCCGGTCACGAAGCCATCTGTCCGCGCTCGGTCGTCCACTGCTATACAGGAAATAAGGAAACGCTCGAGACGCTCCTTTCGATGGGTTTCTATATCGGCATCACGGGCTGGATCTGTGATGAGCGGCGCGCGGATGACCTGCGCGAGGCGGTCTCGATCCTTCCGCTGGACCGCGTGATGATCGAGACGGATGCGCCGTACCTCACGCCGCGCGGCTTCCACCTGCCGAGGACGAATGTGCCGCAGAATATCACCTACGTGGCGAGGACGCTTGCACAGTACATGGGCGTCTCGGAAGAGGTGCTCACGAAATGCGCGAAGGAGAATACGGAGCGGTTCTGGGGGATCAGATAGAGGGGGGTAGCCCATAGGGCGTGCTGTCCCTTGCCCCTGAATGAAAGCTTTGCTCGAATGAGGAATGAAGGTGGCGGCTTCGCCGCCTTTTTTAGAGGATGGTATCCTCGTATCGCAGCCTTCCCCTGAGGGGGAAGGTGCCCCGAAGGGGCGGATAGGGCACTGGCGGTATGAAAGACAGATGAGGAAAGCGGAGAAGTGCGCGGCACATGTGGGGGGAGCGCGAGTCCCTGACCGCGAATGACAACGATTTGATCCGTGTTTCCTTAAAAATCATTCGCGCCCCTTCCTTTGGAAGGGGCAGACGAGCGAAGCGAGGCGGGGTTGGCTTCCCCGAATGTGGGAGTAGCGTTTCACGCGGCGTGTATCGTCATAGGTCTATTTGCGGCGAAGTGGGCGCCTTCTCTGCTATATCCGCTGCCCCCAAACCCGCCCCTACCATTTCCTCTTCAAAGGGCGTATAATATAATTACTGACCAATGGTCAAAAATATATTTCAAAGAAAGGAAACGCTATGAACGAAGTCAAAATGCCGAAACGGCCTATACTGGCGTATTACATTTTGATCTTCCTTGCGATCTTCCTGTTCAATTCGATCTTCGTGCCGATGCTCCGTGAGAATGCCGTGAAAGAAGTGGACTACTCCTCCTTCATGACGATGACGGAGAATCAGGAGATCGACAAGGTACAGGTGGAGCAGGACAAGATCCTCTTTACGAAGAAGGACGACAAGCAGGCGTACAAGACCGCCATCATGAATGACCCCGAGCTTGTGGAGCGTCTGCACAAGTCAGGCGCAGATTTCACCGGAGAGATCGTCGAAGCGATGAATCCGCTCTTATCGGCGCTGCTCTCCTGGGTACTGCCGTTCCTCATCTTCTTTGGTATCGGCCACTACATGAATAAGCGGCTGATGAAGAACATGGGAGGCCCCGGCGCGATGCAGTTCGGCATGGGGAAATCGAATGCGAAGATCTTCGTCAAGCCGACGAACGGGATCAAATTCTCCGATGTCGCCGGTGAAGATGAAGCGAAGGACAGCCTGCAGGAGGTCGTCGAGTACCTGCACGATCCGACGAAGTACAGAGACATCGGTGCCAAGATGCCGAAGGGCATCCTTCTCGTGGGCCCGCCAGGCACCGGCAAGACCATGCTGGCGAAGGCCGTCGCCGGCGAGTCCGAAGTGCCATTCTTCTCCATTTCCGGCTCGGAATTTGTAGAAATGTTCGTCGGCATGGGGGCGGCGAAGGTGCGCGACCTCTTCAAGCAGGCGAAGGAAAAAGCACCGTGTATCGTTTTCATCGATGAGATCGATGCCATCGGCAAGAAGCGCGGCGGCGCTGCCTTGGGCGGCAATGATGAGCGCGAGCAGACGCTGAACCAGCTCCTGACAGAGATGGATGGCTTCGAAGACAATGCGGGCGTCATCATCCTCGCAGCGACGAACCGTCCGGAGTCACTTGACCCGGCGCTCACACGTCCGGGACGCTTTGACCGTCAGGTGCCGGTCACACTGCCGGACCTTCAGGGGCGCGTCGCGATCCTCAAGGTCCATGCGGCGAAGATCAAGACCGCGCCTTCCATCGACTACGACAAGGTGGCGCGCATGGCCTCCGGTGCATCGGGGGCAGAGCTCGCAAACATCGTGAACGAAGCCGCTCTCCGCGCTGTCCGCGACCATCGTCCCTATGCGACACAGGAAGACATGGAGGAGTCCATCGAGGTCGTCATCGCCGGTTATCAGAAGAAGCATGCGATCTTGACGGACAAAGAGAAATGCATCGTTTCCTATCATGAGATCGGCCATGCCCTTGTCGCAGCACTGGCGTCCCATAGCGCACCGGTGCAGAAGATCACCATCATCCCAAGGACCAGCGGGGCGCTGGGCTATACCATGCAGGTGGAGCAGGGCAATCATTACCTCATGAATAAAGAGGAAATGCTTGACCAGATCGCCATCCTGACCGGCGGCCGTGCGGCGGAGGAGGTCGTCTTCGGCACATCCACCAATGGAGCATCGAACGATATCGAGAAAGCCACCCGTCTGGCGCGTGCGATGATCACGCGGTACGGGATGAGTGATGAATTCGGCATGGTCGCCATGGAAAATGTGACGAACCAGTACCTGGGCGGCGATACCACCCTCGCCTGCTCGCCGGAGACACAGGCACGCATCGACAAGGCCGTCTCCGATCTCATCAAGACGCAGCATGAGAAGGCAAGGCGGCTCCTTGAGGAACATCGCAAAAAGCTCGATGAGCTCGCAAAGTACCTCTATGAAAAGGAAACCATCACGGGAGAACAGTTCATGGAGATCTTGGAAAAGAAAGCGGAATAAAGTACATGCAAAAAAGGAAGCTCATGAGAGCTTCCTCTTTTTGCTTGGTTGAATCAGCGTTTCCTTAAAAAACATTCGTGCCCCTTCCTCTGGAAGGGGCGGACGAGCGAAGCGAGGCGGGGTTGGCTTCCCCGAATGTGGAAGTACCGTTTCACGCGGCCAACCTCCGCCCCTTCGGGGCACCTCCTTCCAAAGGAAGGAGGGAGAAAAAAGGTTGCGTGTATCGTCATCGGTATAGTTGCGGCGAAGCCGCCATGAGAGCCCTGACCCTGAACCAAATGAAAGCAAAGTAAAAAGGGGCTGTGAAGAAATGAGGACTCATTTCTTCACAGCTCCTTTTTTATGGGGGGAATGGATCTTGTGGTGGAAGGGGACAGTCTCTTTCTCCTCACCGTATCCATGCTTCGAGCTTCTTCAAAAGACCTTCGCAGGCTTTTTCCTCCTCTTCATACGCATCTTCGAAGGCAGCGCCCTTGTGCGGGTTCGGGATATCGGCTTCTTTTCCGGCGTATTCGGAGAGGAGATGGATCTTCTCATCGACATCGCCGCCCATGGTATTGAAGATGTCGGGATTGTTCTTATCATTCATGAGGAGGATGAAGTCGTAGTCATCATAGGTCTTCCAGGCGATGGGGAAGGTCTTTTTCATCGTATAGGGGATGCCGTGGGCAGAGAGCGTCTCCTGCGCCGGCTTGGAAAGGGGGGCGCCTTCTTTGGCAAATGAGGCGGCAGAGACGGAGAGTGAGTCTGTCAGACCGGCCTTCTGAATGAGGTGGTCCATGATGTATTGAGCCATCGGCGGTTCATTATTTCCTGTGTGCGAGATAAAGAGAAGACGGATCATGATGGGACTCCTTTCGGGGGAAAAGTGACTAGGGACTAGTATTGCGTTTCCTTATCCTTATTATATCTTTCGAATGTAAATAAATGGTAAAATGAATTTCCTAATCCCTAATCCCTAATCCCTAGTCTCTGGTCACAGTTACTCATCTTCCACGGTGAAGTACGCTTCGAAGCGTACCTTGCCATCTTCTTGCGTGAAATTTTTATAGGCATTGTGGGTATCTAGGAAGCGGGCGATGGAGACCATGCCGAAGCCATGGCCTTCCTTGTCTGCCTTGGGGTAGCCATTCTCATCAAAGCAGATGGGCGTGTCATATGGGTTCACGACGGAGAGTGCGATCTGATTTCCTTTCATAAGGAGCGTGAGGTCGACGGTGCGTTTCTCTTTGGGCATGGTAGCGGAGGCTTGGATGGCATTTTCGAGAAGGTTCGCAAGTACGTAGGCGAGCGGGCTTTCGATGGAGGGAAGGCTCTGCGGGAAGGAGATCTTGTGGCTGGTGCGGACGGAGAGTTCTTTCGCTTTTTCGAAATAGATAGAGATGATGGCGTTGATGATCGGATTCAGGCAGTAGGGGTGGGTGGCGGTGCGCTCTAAGTCTTCGTGAGAGCTTTCCAAAAGTGCAAGGGCTTCTTCTGTCTGCCCTTGCTGCAGGAGTCCGTGGAGTGCGAGGATCCGGTGGCGCAGGTCGTGCCGGAAGAGGGACATTTCTTTTCCATTATCCTGCAGGATCTGGGCATAGGATTGGAGGAAGGAAATGGATTTCTCCATCAGGTGGTTTGCACTCTGGATATTCGTCAAATTCTCGAAGTCTTTCTTTTCCAGAATGATGTATCGGTCAAAGGAGATGAAGAAAATGGTGAGGATGAGCCAGACAAAGAGTTTATCGATAGACCAAAGCTCGCCCAAAAGGCTGGTTGGTGTGGCGGCTGTGACAAGGATCATCGGGATGGCCGCTATGTAGTAGGAGTAAGACTTTTCATTCATGAAACGCTTCGAGGGCAGCATGGGAGAAAAGACGCGGTAGGCACCGGGAAGCGTCATCGCAAAGAAGAAGTCATAGACGAGGAGATGCTCGATCAGGAAATTCTCCGCGGGGGTATCTGGGAATACGAGGAGGATAAAGATGGCGGAGATACCGTGGAGGGCAAACATGTAGATGCCCTGCATGCCCAGGATGAAGATCTGCGCGGCTTTAGCGTTAGGAAAGATGAAAAACATCGAGAGAAAGAAAGGGATCCAGCCGAGGGTAAGACAGCACTTGTATGTGAAGACGTTGAGACCGAGCCGGTCTACGAGGAGGGCCATCCAGCTCATATTGAAGAGCAGGACGAGACAGTCCGTGTAAAAAAGGCGGCGTTTCGTCTTGGCGTCCATGATGCCCGCAAAGGGCATGTAGCGTACATAGGCTCCGCCCGTCTGAAGGATGGCGATGGCAGAGACCAGAAGAAGGATATCGGTCATGGGTTTGCTCCTTATGAAATGAGTGCCCGGCGTTTCCTGGGGGAGCCTGAGGGGCGGCTTGCTCTTTAAAGATTCGCTTGAATGAGAAATGAGAAATGCGAAATGGTGGTGCGGCGCAAAAAGCAGAAGCGCCGCGGAGTATAAATAGGGCGATGCCCGAAGATGGCATTTCAGTCACCAGTCACCAGTCACTAGTCCCCAGTCCCCAGTCCCCAGTCCCCAGTCCCCAGTCCCCAGTCCCCAGTCACTCGGCACCCCTAATCTCTAATCCCTAGCCACGCATCCCTGTTTTCAAACTTGTGGTGGCGGCTTCGCCGCGAATAGGATGGGCTGCGTTCCAAGCGTATCGTCATTGAAAGCGTTGCCGAGAAATCTTCCTTGCAGACCGATGAGTGGTGAGAGCTTGAAAACCTAAAAACGCAGCACGAAGGCGTTTTTCCGTGCAGGGGCAGGAGGGATACTAATCGCTGTGCAACAAAGATCCCTCGGCTGCGCTCGGGATGACAGGGGGGACGGGTGTCTCTTAGTCTCCCAGCCATTAGTCCCCAGTCACTCGGCACCACTAATCCCTAATCCCTAGCCACCAGTCACCAGTCACTAGTCACTAGTCACTAGCTCTATCTTGACAGCAGAAACTGCATGTACTGCTGCTTGACTTCTTTCTTTTTCCGGCGGCTGATAGGGAGAGTCAGATCTCCTTTCAATAGGAAAGTATCCTCCTTCATGGCGGTGACGGCATTCATATTGAGAATGAGGCGATGGTAGGTCTCGAGGAAGCGCTCATCGGTAAGGAGAATGTCTGCCAGCTCCTGATAGCTGTTCTGCGAGGCAAGGGTGCGGTCTTCGAGGTGGAGGATGGCGCCGCGGCTGCCCTGACAGTCCATGTAGAGGATGTGGCTGTAGGGGACGGAGAGGCATTCGCCGCCGGCGAGCTTTACGGTGAGCGTCTTTGCGGCGAGCGCATTCTCCGGGAGGAGACGTGTTAGAAGGGTCTCGAGCTGCGGCGCATTTTCAAGGAGCGGCTTTAGCACGTAGCCGGAGGCGAAGACGTTGTAGCTTTCGAGTGCGTGGTCGCGGCTGGTGGTGAGGAAGATGATCCATGCGTCCTCATCGATGGCGCGGATCGCTTCGGCTACCTGTATACCGGTCATGCGGGGCATGTAGATGTCAAGGAGGATGAGGTCGTAGTCGCCTTTTTCAAAATTTTCCAGAAAGGATGGTCCGCTGGTGTAGGCTGAGATGGTGTAGTCGATGGGCGTCTGTCCTGCCCTTTTCTGAAAATAATGCGAGAGGCACATCCGGATCTCTTTGAGGTCAGCCGGATTGTCGTCGACCGTTGCAATGCGTAACATAAAAATCTCCCCCTTTTCCTTTTAGTTATATCTATTATAAAGGAAAAGGGGGGATGTGTGAATGGAAAATGAGGAATGAAGGCGGCTGCTGCGCCGTGAATCTATGGGGCTGCGTTCTAAGCGTATCGTCATTGAAAGCGAAGCCGAGAAATCTTCCTTGCAGATCGATGAATGGCGAGAGTTTGAAAACCGAAAAACGCAGCACGAAGGCGTTTTTCCGTGCAGGGCCAGGAGTGATGCTAATCGCTGTGCAACAAAGATCCCTCGGCTGCGCTCGGGATGACAGAGAGACTGCTGTCTCCCAGTCACCAGTCACTCGGCACCACTAATCCCTAGCCACTAATCCCTAGCTACTAGTCACCAGTCCCTAGCCCAGCCACTCACATTTTTCGCGTGACTTTATCACTGATCCCGTCCATGCGGTTGACGGCGGAGAGGAAGGCCTTGACGGAGGCGGTGATGGTATCGCGGTCGATGCCGGCTCCCCAGGTGGTCTTCCCGGTCTCATCGGTGAGACCGAAGTAGGCGATGCCGCGGGAGGTGGGGTCACGGTCAAGGTCATGCTCTTCATAGACCAGATGGGTGACATGGATATCGTAGGTCTTGCACAGCGCGCGGCTGATGGCATCGAGCTGGCCTTTGCCGCAGGCTTCGATGTGTTTCTCCCTGCCGTGGACGGAGAGGGTGACGCAGCCCTTCCAGGTGTCGCCGCTTCGGCGGAAGTGGAAGTCGGAGAGGGCGATGGGGGATTCCCGGTTCACATAGGAGGTCTCGAAGATGCTCTTGATCTCTTCTGCTGAGAGCTCCTGATGGCGCTTGTCGGAGATGTCTTTGATGAGGTAGCCGAATCCTTCTCGCATGTCTTTCGGCAGGCGGATGCCGTAGGTATTTTCCAGAATGTAGGCGACGCCGCCCTTGCCGGACTGGCTGTTGATGCGGATGACGTCTGCTTCGTATTTTCTGCCGATGTCTTCCGGGTCGAGCGGCAGGTAGGGGACATTCCAGTAGTCGTACATGCCTTCGGCGTGATGCTTCATGCCTTTGGCGATGGCGTCCTGATGAGAGCCGGAGAAGGCGGCAAAGACGAGCTTGCCGGCGTAGGGCTGGCGGTCACCGACCTTCATGCGGGTGAGGCGCTCGTACATCTCGATGAGCTGAGGCATGTGGGTGAAGTCCAGATGCGGATCAATGCCGTGGGTGTACATGTTCATGGCGACGGTGACGATGTCGACGTTGCCCGTGCGTTCGCCATTGCCGAAGAGGGTGCCTTCGATGCGGTCCGCTCCGGCGAGAAGTCCCATCTCGGCATCCGCTACGCCTGAGCCGCGGTCATTGTGTGGATGAAGGGAGAGGATGACGCTGTCTCTGTACTTGAGGTGCTGGTCCATGTAGGCGATCTGCATGCCGTAGACATGGGGCATGGACAGCTGCACGGTCGAGGGGAGATTGATGATGGCTTTCCTCTCCGCCGTCGGCTGCCATACGTCGAGGACGGCATTGCACACGTCCAGCGCGTAGTCGACCTCGGTGCCGGTGAAGCTCTCCGGGGAGTATTCGAAACGGTACGCGCGTCCAGCGGCTTCGGTGAGTTCTTTCAGCATCGTCGCACCTTCGATGGCAATGGCTTTGATGTCGTCCTTCGATTTATGGAAGACCTGCTCGCGCTGGGCGACGGAGGTGGAGTTGTAGACATGGACGATGGCATTCTTTACGCCGTCCAGGGCTTCGAAGGTGCGGCGGATGATGTGCTCTCTTGCCTGTGTCAGGACCTGGACGGTGACGTCATCCGGGATCATGTCTTTTTCGACCAGCGTGCGGAGGAATGCATACTCTGTCTCCGAGGCCGCAGGAAATCCGACTTCGATTTCCTTGAAGCCGATGGCAATGAGCTTCTGGTAGAATTCCAGCTTCTCTTCGAGACTCATCGGGATGACGAGTGCCTGATTTCCGTCACGCAGGTCCACGCTGCACCATATCGGAGCGTGATCGACAGCGTCTTTCATCATCCAGCGCATGTCACAGGCGGGGGGGCATGAAGTATCCTTTGCGGTATTTCTGCGGGTTCATCATAGTGGATCGTCCTTTCTTCTCGGAAACGGGGACGGGCGCAGAGGAAAAAGGAGAAAAGCCTCAAGCCTCAGACCGCTCGCCCCAAAAGAAAAAGCATCCTTCGTACATAAGAGACGAAAGATGCCTGATTTCCGCGGTACCACTCTGATTCACCCTGCCGGTGCGCTTTGCCGATGGGAGCCGCCGAAGAGAAACAAAAAGCCTTTCGTCAAGAGACGAAAGGCTTTGCCTGCGTGTTACCACTCTATTTCCCTCCCGGAGGAGGCTCTTTGGATGGATCCCATCCCCTCTCTGTAACGGTGAGGCTCCGTCGCGGCCTACTTGTTTCAGCCGCGCTGCTCAGAGATGAGTTCCCTTCCGTCGGTCTGCCGCTCTTCACCATCCAGCGGCTCTCTGCGATCCCTTTCGGAACGTACTATTTCTCTTCCATGCGTTTTCCTATGTATGGATGACATTCTAACATGGGATAGAGGATTTGTCTAGGGGCGGGAAATGGAAAAGCTGAAATGAGAAACGGCAGAGCGATCAGAATGCCGGAACGAGGCCGTCGCTGAAGTTGTCATTGATGTATTTCTTGACATCCTCAGACTGGAAGATCTTGACGAATTTCTGGTAGGTCGGGTTCTCTTTATCCTGCTCGCGGGCTGCGATGATATTGACATAAGGCGAGGTATTGTCTTCGGTCGCGAGGGCAGTCTTGGTGTCGAGGCTGGCAGCCTTTGCGTAGCCGGCATTGATGACAGAGATCGCTACGTCATCCAAAGAACGCGGGAGCTGCGGCGCTTCGAGCTCGAGGATCTCGAGGTGCTTCGGGTTTTCTGCGATATCACCGACGACAGCCTTGGTCGGATCGGTGCCTTCCTTCAGCTTGAGGAGACCTTGCTTATCGAGGAGGAGGAGCGCACGGCCGCCGTTGGACGGGTCGTTCGGGATGGAGACTTTGGCACCGTCCGGCACATCCTTCAGGTCTTTGTACTTGTTGGAGTAGATGCGCAGCGGAGCAAGATAGGTATTGCCGATGGAGATCAGCTTCGTGCCGTTTTTTTCATTGTAGGCTTCGAGGTATGGGCCGTGCTGGTAGGAGTTCAGGTCGATCTCGCCGGCAGCAAGGGCGGCATCCGGGGTGACATAGTCACCGAAGGACTTGAGGTTCACCTTGAGCCCGTCTTTTTCTGCTTCCTTTGCGACGAACTCCATGACCTGTTCCGAATAGCCGGAAGTGATGCCGACGGTGATCTCTTTCTTGTCAGCCGGTGCTTTGGCTTCTTTCTTCTGGTCGCCGCAGCCGGCGATAGCGCCTGCAGCGACGAGGGCTGCGAGGGATAGTGCGATTGCTTTTGTCAGTTTCATAGTGAATTCCTCCTTGATAGGAAATGCGGGGCAATAAAAAAATCCCGCTCCCTGAAAGGGACGAGATACTTCGTGTTACCACCCAATTTTATGTCCGAATCACTTCGGGACACCTTATGAGGTACGCCGGCTATGGCCTTGATACCTTGTCTCTATATCGGGAGATCCCGGGCTGCTTCATCATTCAGCATGCCAGGCTCAGAGGCCATCTTCCATGGATTCGTCTGCGCTCCTTCTCACCGGGTGGAGCTCTCTTTGCCAGCGTCCTTCATGTACTCTTCTCTTCACTGCCTTTATGAAGTTGAAACTACTATACACTTTCGGGGATGGGAAGTCAAGAGGAAATTTGTAATGGGTTCAGGGGTTCAGGTTGTCGGGTTCAGGGTTGAAAGCTTCGCTTGAATGAGAAATTAGAAATGCGAAATGGTGGTGCGGCGCATAAAATAATGAAGCGCCGCGGAATTTTGATAGTGCTTCGCGCTATCGTCATCCCGAGCGTAGCCGAGGGATCTTTCTTGCGCTGCGGTCAGTATCACATAAGCATCGGTACGGAAACGACGCCTTGGTGCTACGTATTTCTGCTTTCACACATCTTTCGTTTAGCGGTAAGCAAGAAAGATTTCTCTCTTCGCTCGAAATGACGATACGAGAGTTTGATGTCTCCTAGTCTCCTAGTCTCCTAGTCTCCTAGTCTCCTAGTCACAAGTCACTAGTCACTCCCAATCCCCAATCCCTAATCCCTAGCTACCAGTCACAAGTCACCAGTCACTCATTTCGAATTTCTTATTCAAGCGAGGCTTTCCTTCGTGGTCAAAGCGCAGCATGCCCCACGGGCTAGGCCCATTTCCCCTTTTCTGCCAACTTTTCCCATTTTCCCCCTTGACGGCGGCGCCTCTTAGCGTTATCATATCTGCATATTCAGCAATGAATGACAAGTACACAGAGGACAAAGAGGTCTTGATGCAGGAGCATCGAGACTTTTTCTTTTGGACAATGATGCCCGGACATAGGTCCGGGCTTTCTCTATGTACGGGAAAATTCTTATTTCTTTTTTTAGAAGGGTGTGGTAAAAATGAGAAAAATTTTAGCCAAATGGCCGCTCCTGGCGGCGGCCTTGTGCACGCCGACCATGATCCTGGCGGCGGATGCGGAGGGAAAGTACTCCTCTGCGGATACGACCTGGACACTGCTGGGGGCTATGCTGGTATTCTTCATGCAGCCGGGATTTGCGATGGTGGAGACTGGGCTCACGAGAGCAAAGAATGCAGGCAACATCGTCATGAAGAATTTCATGGACTTTGCGCTTGGCACCATCGTTTTCTGGGTCCTGGGCTTCGGGCTCATGTTCGGGGAAGACATCGGCGGCATCATCGGCACGCCGGATCTCTTCGTCACTCACTATGACACCGGCGATGCAGGCTATCCTCCGCTGGTCTACCTCTTCTTCCAGACCGTCTTCTGTGCGACCGCTGCGACGATCGTCTCCGGCGCGATGGCAGAACGTACGAAATTCTCCTCCTACTGCATCTATTCCGTTTTGATCTCTCTCCTGATCTATCCGATCTCCGGACACTGGATCTGGGGCGGCGGCTGGCTCTCCGAGCTCGGCTTCCATGACTTCGCCGGATCCACCTGTGTACACATGGTCGGCGGCGTCTGCGCTCTGGTCGGTGCCTCTCTGCTTGGACCAAGAATTGGCAAGTACAATAAGGATGGCAGCGTCAATGCGATCCCCGGTCACTCCATCACTCTTGCCTGCCTTGGCATGTTCATCCTGTGGATGGGCTGGTTCGGATTCAATGGCGGCTCCACAGTTTCCATGACCGGCGATGATACGATCCTCTCCGTCGCAAGCATCATGGTCACCACGAATATGGCAGCCGCTGCCGGTGCTGTCACCACCATGCTTCTTACCTGGGTGAAATATGGCAAACCGGATGTTTCTATGACACTGAACGGCGGTCTTGCCGGTCTCGTAGCCATCACCGCAGGCACGGATGTCGTTTCCGTGGCCGGTTCCTTCTGGATCGGCGTCATCGCCGGCATCGCGATCGTCTATGCAGTCGAATTCGTCGATCAGAAGCTGAAGATCGATGATCCTGTCGGCGCCATCTCCGCTCACGGCGTGTGCGGCGCACTCGGCACCATCCTGACCGGCGTCTTCTCTGTCAAGGATGGCCTTCTCTACACAGGAAATCCGCATTTCCTCATGATCCAGATCTTAGGCGTTGCCGTTGTAGCCCTCTACGTATTCGTTGCGATAAACATTGTATTCCGTATCATCAAAGCCACGAATGGTCTTCGCGTCACCCGTGAAGAAGAGATCAATGGCCTTGACTTCGAAGAACACGGCCTCGTCTCTGCGTATGCAGACTTCATGATGGCGCCGGACACCACCGCCGAAGCACTGGAAGCAGGCAAGGCACCGAAAGAGGCCGTCGAAATACCGCTTGCGGAAGAAAAGAAAGCAGAAGCAGAAAAGATCGTTCCGAAAGAACTGCCGACCGATGGACACCGCCTCTACTGCGTCACTATCATTACTTCGGATAAACGCTTCGAGATCCTGAAGGCTGCCATGGAAGCCATCGGCATCACTGGCATGACCGTCACGAAAGCACTGGGCTACGGTCTCGAAAAAGGACAGACGCAGATGTACCGCGGCGCTGCCGTCTCGGCAAAGCTTCTGCCAAAGGTCCGCATCGACATCGTGGTATCCAAGATCTCTCCCCGCACCATCATCGAGGTAGCGAAGAAGGCCCTCTACACCGGCAAGTATGGCGATGGTAAGGTCTTTGTTTCCACCATTGACAATGCGGTGAAGATCCGCACTGGTGAAGAAGGATACGATGCTCTGCAGGACTATCCCATCGAAGAAGAAAAGAAATAAGAAATCCATATAGCATGAAAAAGGGGTAGCGGCTTGTCCGTTGCTCTTTTTGGCTTGGGGTTAGCCCGTGGGGCGAGGTGCCCTTTGATTACGTGCGAAAGAGGTTCAGCGGGTTTAACAGGTTCAGCGGGTTCAACGGGGGTGATGCGGCGCATAAAAAAGAAGCGCCGCAGAGTATAAATAATGGCGATGCCATGAGCTGGCATTCCAGTCACCAGTCACTTGAGACTCCTAATCCCTAGCCACTAATCCCTAGCCACTAATCTTTATCCCTGCTTTCAAACTTAGCCTATGGGACGTGCCGCGAAGTATAAATAATAGCGATGCCCGAAGGTCTCTTGATAGCAGGTTTCCCGTTTTGAACTTTCCAAACATTGTCCGCCTGACCGCGAATGACAAAGATTTCTCGCTTGCGCTCGAAATGACGATACGGGAGCCTGATGTCTCCTAGTCTCTTAGTCACCAGTCACTTGAGATTTCTAATCCCTAATCCCTAGCCACTAGCTACTAGTCACGCATCTCCCCCCGATATCCACGCAACGCGGACAGGGGGTGCTCCTTTGTCTCTCGCTCATTCGTTATATTTCTCTTGATTTCTCGTTTTTTTACGTGAGCGAACATCCTCTTGACGAATGTTTTATAAAAAAATGGAACAGCGCGCCGGGGTGTGAATAGGCTATTCACAAAATCCACAGCTGTGAACAAAGCCATGGAGGCGAGACAGTCCGACAGGATCTGGACTTTTTCAAGAGGGCTGCGTGAGCATTCCGCACTTGTTCACAGATATTCACAATTTTCTGTGTATATCTAAGATGGACAAGTGCGATATTCAGCTGATTGTCGGAGCTGCGAAGAGGGGGCTTTCGCAATTCACAGTTTTGTGAATAACTGTGAACAACTCTGTGGATAAAGGAAAAGCGGATCACAGATTTCAAGCAAGACCATTGGCAGCGATCGCCAAACGAGCATTCACCAAGAGCCGGCAACGCCTTGCCGGCGTATGCTTTCCAGCAGCGCTTCACAGCCTTCGAGGATATCCTCATACGTCTCCTCGAAATTTACCGTATACCACGGATCTGCCACCTCGGCGCGCCGTCCTGCCCAGGAGAGGAGGAGAGAGACTTTTTTCTCCGGATCGCCGCACGTCAGGCGGGCAAGGTCGGCGAGGTTTTCCTCGTCCATGCAGAGAATATAGTCCGCACAGGCATAGTCCGACGCCGTGATGAGACGGGCGCGGCGGGAAGAGAAGGGGATGCCCTTCTTCGTGAGCATACGCTTGGCGGGCGGGTACATATCGTTTCCGATCTCTTCCGTGGTCGCTGCGACAGAGTCCACGGTGATCGCCTTCTCGCATCCGGCTTTGCGGATGAGCGCTTTCATGATAAATTACGCCATGGGGGAGCGGCAGATGGGGTTGCGTTTTTCTATCTCATTTTGGGCAGAAAAAAGCAGGAGACCTTTTTTCAGATTTCCTGCTCGGTGTGCCGCTGTGTGAGCGGCGGGTATTTCGTTGTAAAAGTTCGGGGCAAGTTGACCCGATGTGAAGCTGATAAACTGGAAATTGTCACTCTACGATTTCATAGCCTGAGTCTTTAAGAATATCCAGAGCCTTTTGATAATTTTCCTTTTTTATCAAAACATAGTCCGTGTTATAGGTTGAAATCGCAAAAATCGAAATACTGTTTTCTGCCAGAATCTTAGCAATTTTAGATAGTATTCCAATCAAAGAAAAATCCAATATCCCCTGAATACGAAAACCTTTCCAGCCATCATTACGTTGAATGACGTTTGGCGGAACATCACTGGTAATGCATACCAAAGATTTTTCCTCATCTGTTTTCCCAATGAAACTATATTCTGCATCTAGGTTTACAAGTGAATAATCCATCACTTTGCATACTGAAAAATCTTGATGGATCTTTTTTATTTCCATAATGCTTATCCTCTGCCAATTCCTATTTTTCCAGTCCCGAAAAAGAGAATTTAGTTAGAATTTGTAATTATTGCACTATTTATCGTTGATTTTTAGTTCAAGTATATCTGGACGTGCATAATGTCCAACCACATCATGCTCCATTTTGCAGGAGATAGGCAAACTCATGTCAAGTTCTGCGTAGATGATGGTTTCTTTATCCCAGACTGGTTCTGTTAAATAATGTCCGTACGGGTCGATAATACAGCTTCCTCCTCTGCAAACAAATTCCGGAAGCTGTGATACGACATCTCTCTCGTATAGGTCAGAAGGATATGAGTTGCGTCTGATAATCATATCAGCGTTAACAAAGTAGCACTTGCCTTCTATTGCGATGTGCTGAATGGTAGCCTGCCACTCTGGGTTGTCATTGGTATTTGGCGAAATGTAAATCGTGATGCCTTTTTGATAAAGAGCCACACGAGCAAGCGGCATATAACTTTCCCAACAGATCAGACTGCCGATCGGCCCCCATGGCGTTGTTGTAACAGGGAAGTACCCCTTATCAGCATCCCCCCATACAACACGTTCGGAGCCTGTCGGTTTTAATTTTCTGTGCACCTTGTACGATCCATCCGGCTCAAAAATGACATTACTATTATAAAGCGTTCCATTAACGGCATCTCTCTCGGAAAAGCCAAGGCTGATATATGCTCCAGTTTTCTGAGCCGCCTCTGCAAGCTGCTGAAACTCCGTTTCTCCGGCAACAACAGAGGCATCGTAATATCGTTTCCAGTCTTTACGCCCCTCCTCGCTTCGTTTTCCCATGCTAAAACCAAAATTCATTCCAAAAGGGTATCCCGGAATAAACAGCTCCGGAAAAACAATCAAATCCGGTTTTTGGCTCGCGGCTTCACTAATATATTGAAGCGTTTTTTTAAGCGAAGCGCTTTTGTTGAACATAACAGGCTCTGCCTGCACTAATGCGATTTTACAAGTATTTTTGATGTCCTTCATAACGATAATTTCACTCCTTCAGAAATTCCGATTTGCTGTTATCTTCATTATACTTCATTGGCTATCGAAAAGATAACATATTTTATGAAACTTGCCATTTGGGAACAGCTTGCAACGCAAGGTATCCCCAGATGGCAAGTCCACAAAAGGGTAGCTGGCGGCAGCCAGCGCAAGGGAAGTGTAGCGTCCCCTGTATGATTTGGAGCAGATCATGACGGCGGAAGCCAACATTCTGTCGACTGTTGCGGCATTCGCCGAGTGAATCAGACGAAGAATTTCGCTGGCTCATTCGTATTCTCAAAAAGTCAAAGAAAATGGGAACGCCTATCAGCCAGAGAAAAAAACGGTAAAGAAAAAAACGCTGTTGCATGGTTTGTTGGCTTCCATGTAGCAGCGGTTCGTGCTGTGGCTATTCAGTCCGTGGCAGACGAAGAGAATGTGGATCATGGTGGAGTCCTTTCTGCTTTTAGTGACTAGGGATTAGAGACTTGAAGACATTAGATGTCAGAGGTCAGAGATCAGATGTCTGAAGTCTGAAGTCTTCAAGTCTAACGTCTCCCTATTTCCATGTCTTCTCTCTATCGCGAGGAGATAGGCTTTTCGGTGAAGGCCTCCGGCGTAGCCGGTGAGGCGGCCGTTCCTGCCTATGACGCGGTGGCAGGGGATGATGAGGGAGATGGGATTTCTTCCGACGGCGCTTCCGACGGCGCGGGCGGATAGGCGTGGAAGGCCGCGCTCTTGGGCAAGTCTTTGCGCAATGTCTCCGTAGGTCGTTGTTTTTCCGTAGGGGATCTCGGAGAGGATCTTCCATACGGAAAGGCGAAACGGAGTGCCGATGAGATGGAGGGGCGGAGGGGTCTTCGGCTCTTTTCCCGCAAAGTACAGGTCTAGCCAGTGCTTTCCTTTTCTCAGCGCGGGCGTTTCTTTTGTCTGTACTTCTGCCGGGAGAGTGGCGGCAAAGTATTTTTGCCCCTCGAACCAAAGGCCGGTGAGTCCCACGTCATCCGCTGCGAGGAGGATGGTGCCGAGTGGGGAGTCTAAGTGCTGTATGAATGTCATCATATACCTCGAAATATAGGGGAACTGACAGGGTGTATCGCTTCTTCATTATATCGCAAGCGGGAGGAGGATGCCATTTGCGGCATACCCTCCTCTCGCAGGGCGCCGTGTCCTTTTCATGAGCTTAAAAATTTCCTCTTTACAAACATAAATGCAGCGTGTATACTTGTCACAAGCTTAATTTTGAATAAAGACAAGGAACGGAAGCGAGTGAATCGGTTCTCTGGCAGAGAGCTGCCGTATGGTGAAAGGCAGCAGAGGGTCCTCACAAAGTCGTCCGCAAGTCCCGTATCTGAATGAAGTAGGATGCGGCGTTTGGCAGCGTTACAAGGCCTCCGAGTATAGTGCGAGGTGGTACCGCGTGAAGGTTTACGCCCTGGCTGATTTTTATCAGTCAGGGCGTTTTTTGATACCTGAGAAAGGGAGAGCGGGCTTGAGGCAGCAGGTAGTCGCGAAATCTGCTGCCTCCCTCGCGGACTTTATTCAAGAAGGGTGTTTTATAGGTTGATGTAAGTATAGCAGAAAGGGAGATCTATGATGGGTAAGAAATCGATGAAGATCGCAGCCGCTTCTCTGGCTGCTCTGGCAATGGCAGGTATGATGACGGGATGCGGCATGTCCGGCGGAGATAAGAAGGCGGCAGCATCCGGCAATGGGCAGAAGGTCGAGCTGAAGCTGGCATATCAGCTGCCGTCCGAGCATCATCTGTCCAAGAGTGTAGAAAAATTTGCCAAAGAGGTCAATGAAAGATCCAAGGGCTCGATCGAGGTCAAGGTATACCCGGCCGGACAGCTCTACAATGACCAGAATATGAATGATGCGCTCATGAGCGGCGGGCTGGATATCGGTCTGAACTCTACCGCGCGCTGGTCCATGGTCGTACCGGCGCTCAAGGTCCTCGATCTGCCATTCGTCCTGCCGACCATCGAAGCGGCTGACAATGCGCTCGATGGAGATCTGGGCTCGAAGCTGACGGCAGAAATGGAAAAGAAGGGCGTTCATCCGCTGATCTGGGCCGACTATGGCTATGTACAGTTCTGCAACAATGCCAAAAAGATCGAAAAACCGGAGGATTTCAAGGGTCTGAAGATCCGTTCTTACTCGGAGACTTCGGCTGACATCATCCAGGCGCTCGGCGCTTCTCCGACGACCATGAGCTCTTCGGAAGTGTACATGGCGATCAAGAATGGCACCATCGACGGACAGTCCTCCGGTCAGACGGCGATCCTGTCCCGCAAGATCTATGAAGTCTGCAAGTACTTCACCACCACGAACCACTCTTATGTCGGCTACCTGCTCGCGATCAATGATAACTCCTGGAAAAAGCTGTCTCCGGATCAGCAGAAGCTGGTGAATGAAGTCGCTAAGGAGATCCGCGATGAGATCCGTAAGGAGACCAAGTCGGAGGATGAACGCTGCTTGAAGGAGCTCGCTGCCAAGGGCATGGATGTCTACACGGTTCCGGCGGATGAAGTGAAGCTGTGGCAGGATGCGACCGCCTCTGTCATCGAGAAGTTCGAACAGGAACAGGGTGACTTCGGCAAGCAGCTCGTGGAAGACTGCAGAAAAGCATCGAAGAAATAAGAGACTGGTTTGCCGCTGGGGTCAGCGGTCGGGTAAAGTAGTGACTGGTGGCTAGGGATTAGAAGCAAGCGGTGATTGAAGTAGCGCAGTTGGCATGCTGACCGTTCTGCAAGGAGGATCTCTCGGCTACGCTCGAGATGACGACGGCGCGAAGCGCTATCAAAACTCCGCGGCGCTTCATTATTTTTTGCGCCGCATCACCCCCCTCTGAACCTGTAGAACCCGCTCCCCCTCTTTTGCAAACAATCAAGGGGCAGCACGCCCCGTGGGCTAACCCTGAACCCTTAAACCTATCAACCACCCTATATATTTGTATTAAATAAAGGAGGGCTGTCATGCGTTCTGTTTATAAAATGTTTGATCGAGCTCTTGGCTGCGTGACATGCACGGCTGCTGCGATCGCGGGGCTGGCTATTCTGGCGACAGCCTTCATCATCTGTTATGAGATCATTGCCAGAAGCATCCTGCATCGCCCGACTGTATGGGCGATGGAGATCTCTACCTATCTCCTGATCCTTGCAGGCTTTTTCGGCATGTCCTACACCATGCGCACGCATGGTCATATCTTTGTGGATTTCCTGTACTCCCGCTTTCCGAAGGGGGTGCGCAGGGGCATGGATATCTTCACTTCGCTTCTGTCACTCTTTGCGCTCTATGTCTGCATGACGGAGTCTACGAATTACATGCTGATGAGCCTTGAGAATGGCATCGTTTCGCCGACGCTTCTGCGTGTGCCGCTCTGGATCCCGCAGACCTTCATGGTGATCGGCTTTGTTCTGCTGTTTTTGGAAACCCTGAATCATTTTCTGGGTGATTTCTTTGCACAAGAGGAGGACTGACCTATGATCCTTGCAGGTTTTGCGCTGTTCATCATCTTCCTCCTTATCATCGGCATGCCGGTCGCCTTTACGCTGACCATTGCCGGTATCCTGGGGATCATCCAGTTTATAGACATGTCCACCCTTTCGCAGGTGCCTGTCATCGCGTACAAGACGCTGGACTCTTATGTCCTGACGTCGGTGCCGCTCTACATCCTGATGAGCCAGATCATGCTGACGGGCAAGGTCGGCAGCGGGCTTTTCGAGCTTGGCAGCAAGTGGATGGGCCATCTTCCCGGCGGTCTTGGCATCGCGACCATTTTCGCCTGTGCGATCTTTGCGGCGATCTCCGGCTCCTCCGTGGCGACTGCGGTCACCATCGGTGCGATGGCGATCCCGGAAATGCTGAAGCGCGGCTATGACAGAAAGCTCGTCGTCGGCTCTGTCGCTGCCGGCGGTACCCTCGGCATCCTCATCCCGCCGTCCATTCCGATGATCCTTTACGGTACCATTACCGATGAATCCGTCGGAAAGCTGTTCATGTCCGGCGTCGTACCGGGTGCGCTTTTGACGCTTGCTTTCGTGGCGTACATCGTCATTGCCTCTTGGAATAAGCCAAGAGAAGAAAAGGCTTCGACGGAAGAAAAGATGAAAGCGCTCCGAGAGAATATCTGGGGGCTTCTGCTGCCGATCATCATCATCGGCGGCATCTATACCGGCGTTTTCACGCCGACGGAAGCCGCTGCTGTCGGCACGATCTATGCGCTCGTCATCACATTCTTCGTCTACAGGAGCCTTTCTGTCAGTGATATGCCGGGGATCCTCCGCTCGACCATCAAGACATCCTGCATGATCTTTGCCATCATGGTCGGCGCCATGCTCTTCGGCTATATCCTGACGGTGCTGCAGGTCCCGCAGGCGCTCATGTCTCTCGTGACGGAAGGGCATATGAACCGCTGGGTCATCCTCATCGGCATCAATATCGTGCTTCTCATTCTGGGGTGTGTGCTGGAAACAGTTTCCATCATCCTCATCACGCTGCCGATGCTCTACCCGATCATCAAGGCGCTGGGCTTCGACCCCATCTGGTTCAATGTCGTGCTCCTGATCAATATGGAACTGGCCCTCATTACACCGCCGGTCGGCATGAATCTCTTCGTCATCAAGGGCATCAGCGAGGACAGCTCGATCCAGGATATCATCGCCGGCTCTGCACCTTTTGCTTGCATCATGGTGCTGGAGATCGCGCTTCTCTGCTTCTTCCCGGGCATTGCCACCTGGTTGCCGTCTGTACTGAAATAGGGCAAATAAAAAAGACCGCTTCGGCGGTCTTTTCGCTTGCATGGGAAACGAGAGGCAGCATGGTGCATGGCAGGACAGCGTTTACGCTAGGTGAGCACGAATTTCTAATCCCCAGTCACTAGTCCCCAGTCACCATTTACACATGCAGCGGATTATGCACATTGAATGGCATGAGGTGATCGAGGCTGTAGGGGGTCTCCTGATAGACGAAGTTCAGCCAGTTGTGATAGAAAAGGTGGGCGTAGCTGCACCAGACGAAGCGCGGCTTTTCTTGCGGATCGTCGTAGGGATAGTAGTTTTCCGGCAAGCGGATGGGAAGGCCCTTCTCGCGGTCTCTTTTATATTCCCATTCCAGCGTGCGCAGGTCATACTCGAAGTGGCCGAGAACGAAGATGCGGCGGGACTCCTGATCGGAAATGATATTGATACCGTTCTCGGAGGAGCGGGAGAGGACGGTGAGCTCCGGTGTCTCATCGACCTTTCTGTCGTCGATGGAGGTGTGGCGGGACTGCGGGATGAAGTAGCGGTCGTCAAAGCCGCGGAGGAGCGGGTGGTAATTCACCGTGAGGCCGTACTGGTAGATGCCGAAGAGTTTTCGGGGGAGGATGCGTTTCTCTACTCCGTAGTCACGGTAGAGTCCGGCCTGTGCCGCCCAGCAGAAATGCAGGGTGGAGAAGACGTGGGTATCTGCCCATTCGAAGTATTTCATCATCTCCGGCCAGTACTCGACTTCTTCGTAGGGCATCTTTTCGACGGGCGCGCCGGTGATGATGAAGCCGTCGTATTTCTCGTCCTTGATGTCATCGAAGGTGAGATAGTTCTGGGACAGGTAGGAGCGGTCCGTGTGGGTGGTCTCGCGAGACGCGATGCGGGCGAAATCGACCGAGAGCTGCAGCGGGGTGTCGCCTAAGAGACGGAGCAGCTGCACTTCTGTCGGCTTCTTGATGGGCATCAGATTCAGGATCAGGATCTTCAGTGGGCGGATATCCTGTGTCCGCGCGCGCGCTTCATTGATGGTGACGATCCCTTCTTTTTTTAATTCTGTGATGGCGTCCAAGCCATCAGCGATTTTGATCGGCAAAGTAAAGACCTCCTTGGGCAGACAGTCAAGTAAAGGATTTTTTGGGGAAATGAGGAGTGGCAGGGCTTGGACCAAAGGTCTTTGGAACCATAAAAAAACTCTCGTCCCCAAAGGGACGAGAGTTCGTGTTACCACCCAATTTCGCATCTGCGTCGCCGCAGATGCCTTTTAAGGTACGATGTTTCCATGATACCCAAGCTCTGTAACGGGAGCGCCCGGGCTGCTTCATCATTCAGCATACCTGGCTCAGAGGCCATCTTCCATGGTCTGACTGCACGCCCTTTCACCATGTGGGCGCTCTCTTTGCCAGTCTGCGATCATGTACTCTTCTCTTCACTGCCTGTGTGAAATTATTAGTAATATAGCACGTTACAAGGGAGAAAGTCAAGGGGATAGAATGGGCCGGCGTTTCCCTGGTCCTCGGTTAGCCCATGGGGCGTGCCGCCCCTTGATTGTGGATGAAAGCTCGACTTGAATGAGGAGTGAGGAGTGAGGAGTGAAGGTGGCGGCTTCGCCGCAAATATATATGGGGCGATGCCCGAAAGTCGTATTCAAGTCACCGATCACTTGAGACTCCTAATCCCTAGCCACTAATCCCTAGTTACTCATCCCCGCTTTCAAACTTCAGGGTTCAGGGTTAGCCCATGGGCAGGGCGCCCTTTGATTGTGGATGAAAGCCTTGCTCGAGTGAGAAATGAGGAGTGAAGGTGGCGGCTTCGCCGCAAATATATATGGGGCGATGCCCGAAAGTCGTATTCAAGTCACCAGTCACTTGAGGTTCCTAATCCCTAATCCCCAATCCCTAATCCCTAGTCCCTAGTCACTCATCCCTTTTTCAATTCTTTGTACACTTCTTCTGCGATCTTTGCATTGCTCTCGTCCACCATGGCGGGGAGGCGGTAGAGATCGAAAAGCATCCAGAGGAAGCAGCCTCCGACGGTCATGAGGTAGAAGAGATTGCGTGCGGAATTTCCCAGATAGAAGTAGTGCAGACCGAAGAACCAGCAGAGGGTGGCGATCCAGAGTTTTTTCTTTTTCGCGGGGAGGCGTTTTTCCATGCCGCGTTCTTCTTCGGTGGAGAGCGCACAGATCCAGTAGGGCCAGCCTTTCTGATAGCCGTAGAGGATCTCTGCCGCTTCCTCATAGATGGCATGGGTGGAGCGGGCGCGTTTCAAGGCATCTGTTTCTCCTTGGATGGCGGCGATGCGCGCCGTAAAAGCCGCGGGATCGTCCATGAGAGGAGTCACCTCTTCATTGATGGGGAGGATATCGAGCGTGGTATTCGTGAAGAAGGCATCGCAGTATTCCTGATATAGCTTTTCCATGGCAGGCATATTCTCACTGATGTCTGCGGTGAGGATGAGGTCGTCTGCCAGAAAGGCGTGAAGGGCCTTCATATCCTTGGCAATGGCCTGCCTTTCCTTTTGGTCGCAGTCCTGAAAGCAGAGGGAGTCGACCTCTTCGCCTTCGCGCACGCGCAGGGCGGCGAGGGACTTGACATGAAAATCGGGCATTGAGCCTTCTTTGATGAGCACCAGAATGGTGTAGTTATGCACTTTTCGTCTGAGCTGACCCATGAGAAAGACTCCTTTTATATAAATGGTGACTGGGGACTGGTGACTAGGGACTGGGGTTCTTCGGCATCGTCATCCCGAGCGTAAGCCGAGGGATCTCTACTGCACTGTAGGAATCAGCGTGTATGCGCCTGGGAAAAACGATGTCTTGGTGCTGTCTAACATCAGGCAATGAGCGTTCTGCCATAGAGATTTCTCGGCTACGCTCGAAATGACGACGGCGCGAAGCGCTATCAAGACTCCGCGGCGCTTCTGATTTTTATGCGCCGCACCGCCATTCCTCATTCCTAATTCCTCATTCCTAATTCGCGTAAAGCTTTCATTCATAATCAATGGGCGGAGCCTAACCCTGAACCTTTTATTTCATATTCGACTCTTCGCCCATGCGCTTTAGTGTTTCTGCATTTCGGCTCTCGGAGAGGATGTAGAGGAAGTCGCCGGCGCGAAGGCGGGTATCGGGGTCGGGGATGAGGCTTTTCCCGGAGCGCTTGATCTCTACGATGACGGTCTGCTTCATGGGTGGAAGCTCGGAGATCGGACGGTTTTCCAGAAGGGAGCCGCTCGCGATGGGGACTTCGATCATATTCTTTTCTTCTTCACAGGCGGTATCGGGGCTGGTGGCGAGAGATCTCTGGAGAAGGGCATCGTAGATCGGGCGTCCTCTCAGGATCTCTGCGGTGATATAGGCGATGGCGGAAGCAAAGGCGAGGACCATGAGGTGATCAAAGTCGCCTGTCATCTCGAGGATGAGGAGGGTCCCGGTGATGGGGGAGCGCACGCTTGCGGCGAAGAGGGAGACCATGCCGATGATGATGACATTCGGCGTGTACACCGCAGAGAGAAGTCCCGCATTGACGAGGAGATGCGCCAGCACGGCGCCGGTCAGGGCGCCGATGACGAGCAGGGGCAGGAAGAATCCGCCGGGTGCGCCGCAGCCATAGCTGATGAGTGTGAAGATATATTTGGCTGCCAGAAGAAGCAGCAGAAAGGCGAGCGGGTAGCTCGTGACGGCGAGCTGGTCGACAAGATGGTTGCCGCCGCCCAAGACCTGCGGGAGGAGGAATCCGAGCACACCGGCACAGAGGAGGGCAAAAATGATTTTGGAGGCCTGCGTCCTAAAGACCTTCGGATGGTAGAAGGCGCCGATGTGAAGGAGGCCGTAGTTGAAGATGATACCGGCGAGGCCGCAGATGAGGGCGATGAGAGCCACATACCACAGGTACTGGGCAGGGAGCGGGACGAGATCGACGAAATGGAAGCTGGTCCCATTCCCGAAGAAGCAGCGGGTGACGATGGTCGCTGTGATGGCCGATGTCATCGTGGGGAGAAGGACGGCGCCGGAGAAATTGCGGTGGAGCTCTTCCAAGGCAAACATCATGCCGGCGAGCGGCGCATTGAAGGCGGCGGCAAGCCCTGCGCTCGCACCGCTGGTGATGAGGTATCGCTCCTCCATGCGTGTCCGGCCGAGCGTGCGGGAGAGACCCTGTCCGGCGACGGCACCGATCTGGATGGAGGGGCCTTCTCGACCGAGCGAGAGCCCTGCGCCGATGCCGATGGCTCCGGCGAGGATCTTCACCCAGAGGATGCGCAGCCATTTCATCTTCATGAGGCCAAGGATGACGCCCTTCACCTGCGGGATGCCAGAGCCGCCGGCCATGGGGGCGTAGCGGCACATGGCGCAGAGCGCGCCGCCTATCACAAGGAGAAGGAGCGCGTAAGAAAGAAGCGGCAGGAGGTCATCCCTGCGAAGCGCCGGAATGAGGCAGGCGTAGTAGAGGTAGATGCGCAGGTCTTCGGATTCATTCAGGAGAAATCGGAAGAGACTGATCGAGAGTCCGCCTGCGATGCCGACGAAGATCCCTTCGATGAAAAGACGCAGACGGAACTGGTGCCAGTTGTCGAGCGCCATGTAGGTTTCGAAGAGCTGGCGGTTCAAGGAGGAACCGCTTTGATTTTTGGAAAACATAGGGCCTCCTTTGGGAAAGTGACTAGGGATTAGTAGCTAGGGATTAGGGATTAGGGCAATACGCCCCACGGGTTCACCTTATAAATCCACCTGATAGGTCAGTACGGCATCGATGGCGGAGATGGCATTTTCCCATGCGGTGATTGTATCATTCATTTCGTGTTCATAGAATTCATCATCGATGTATTTCATATTGATCTTGACATTCAGGATGGAGGCGCGGATGCAGGCCATGGCAAGCTGGGCCGCCATGATGGCGTCGCTGATGGCGTTCTTATTTCCTTTGAGGAGAAGGTTCGTGAAGCTCGGAAGCAGATCGCTCATGGTCTGCGCCATCTGCTGCGGGACTTCGATCGCTTTCTTGAAGGCTTCGAGCTGTTTTTCCTGTCTCTCCGCCAGCGGAAGCAGACGGATGGCGCGCAGGGTGTTCATCAGTTCCAGGAAGGACTTGGCATCCTCATCCATCAGATCGAGGAAGATGGAGCGGGCCATCTGAAAGACGGCGGCATATTCGGCTGCTTTTTCGTGGAATTCTGCGTAGTTTTTATTGGATTCTGTCAGATGGCAGACCATTTCAGCGAGCGCACAGGCCTGTGCGCCTACGAGTCCGGCTGCTGCGCCGCCGCCGGGGGCGGCTTTCTTGCTGCCGAGATCGTCTAAGAATTGATCGATGGTGCCCTGTCGGAAAGGTTTGTTGTCCATGGTGTGTACCTCATTGATAAAAGGATAAATAATAAAAAGAAGCACTGGTATAATAGATCCTGCTTGGAACCAGTGCTTTTAAGTTGTTTATTATTATACAACATATAAAGGAGCGGAGGAAGGGGAGAGGTTGGGGTCTGGGGTGAAGAGGCGCCATAGCTCTTGAGGAGGAGAGAGGGCGCCCCATCCCCTGCACCGGGGATGGGACGCTCTCTTTCCTTTAATGAATCTCTTTATATATTGTAAGAGAATTTTTTTGTGACAGGTGATAGATGAAAAAAATCTTTCGGAAAACTATTTGACGGATATTTCTTTCTATGGTACAATAAACAACGTCATATGGCGAAATGCCTCTGACGGGAAAAATATGGCGGGTGTGGTGAAGTGGTTAACACGGCGGATTGTGGCTCCGTTACGCGTGGGTTCGAGTCCCACCACTCGCCCCATTTTTTTTGCATGAAATCCGATACTGTCGGACTTCATGGGGGCATCGCCAAGCGGTAAGGCAACGGACTTTGACTCCGTTATCGGTGGTTCGACTCTACCTGCCCCTGCCAGGAAACAGGAATGAGCCTGAAGATCTTTTCGCGAAGAAAATTTCTTCAGGCTCATTTTTTTATGCATTTCACATTGATATATTCCTATGTAAAAATAATTCATGCATTGTGAATTATATAACTGTACGATAATTGAGTTCTTTTGATTGTTTCATTTTCCTATAGGATGTGATACTATAAGTACAATCAATATGGAAAAGAGCCTCTCCCGTTGAGAAGCCCTGAGGGAAATGAGGGGAGTCAATGCACTATGAGAGTGATCATGGCTGGGATGATTTATGAGCTGTCCTCGGCATGAGGCAGCGTGGTAAAGCAACGCAAAATCATATACTTTTTGCTTGAAAGCATATCTTTTCCTGCTCGTTACTTGATGCAATAGAAGCGATCAGATGCTTTTATTGCATTTTTTTATTCAGAGATCTCCGATAGAGATATATGGCTTTGGCTTCGGTGAGGAAAGGTGGTCGCTGTGGGAAAACAGGTAGTATGGAATGATAAAAGGATCGTGGGTTCGCCTGTGGTTCACATGGGATGCCTCGCGGTGGTGCTGTTCGCCTTCTGGATGGCGCTCTCGGGACATACGGAGACGAAATTCATCGTATACGGCGTGATCACGGCGCTGGTGACGACATGGCTGACGTATCCGCTGCTTCTGGTGCCGAATAAGGAGGAGAGCCGCCTCTACTATATCTTTGGCTTCTCCCCTTTGAAGATGATCTGGTACTTCATTTGGCTGATGTGGCAGCTCGTGCTCGCGAATGTCGATGTGCTTCTTGCCGAGACGTCGCAGGAGCTCCAGATCGATCCGAAGGTGGTACGCTTCTATTTCCGGGCGGACAATCCGATGGCATCGACCATTCTGGCCAATTCCATCACGCTGACGCCGGGGACGGTCACCATGAATGTAACCGATGACGGGCTTTATGAGATCCATGCGCTGACGAAAGGGGCAGCCGAGGGTCTTGTGGACGGCGGGATGCAAAGAAAGGTGGCATGGCTCTATGGCATGCCGCTTGATTTCGAGGTGGTCGAAGAAAAGGAAGGTGAGGAATGATCATGATGGTTCTTCTCTATGTCGTGATGCTGGTGCTTCTCTTCGTCATCGCTCTCATGCTCCAGCGCCTCTTCAACGGGCCGACGATCTTTGATCGGATGAATGCTTTGGGGGTCATCGGGGCGGATACGATCTGTCTCATCGTGGTCTTCGGCTTCATCGACAAGCGTCCGGATATGTATGTGGATATTGCGATCTCTTACGCGCTTTTGGGATTCTTGGGATCCCTCATCGTGGCGAAGTTCATAGGAGGGAATAAGATATGAGTGAACTCGGCTTTACCTCTCCTCGGGAAGTGGCAGCGGCGCTTTTCATCATCGGCGGGCTTATCTTTTTCATCGGCTCGGGCATCGGGATGCTCCGGCTTCCGGATTTCTACAGCCGCATCCATGCATCGGGCAACAGCGAGACGCTAGGCTGCATGCTGACCTTCATCGGTCTTATGATCTACGAAGGTGCGACACTGACCTCTCTCAAGATCGCATTCGTCTTTCTTCTGGTTTTCATGGCGAATCCGATCGGCTCGCATATCCTGAGCAAGTCGGCCTATAAGTCCGGCCATCCGATCTGGACGCTCAAAACGAAGGGCGCGAAGAAGCTCCTCGGTCTTGCGGGCCCGGATCACAGCATTGATGAACCGGTGGGACATTTGGAAAAGGAGGAAAAATAATGGAAATCTATACGATCGAAGCCATTCTTCTGGTTTTCCTGATTCTGATCACCTGCGCGGTCATCTTCTGCAAGGACATCCTCTCCGCAGCCATCATCTACAGCGCGTTCAGCTTCTGCGCGGTGCTCCTGTACCTCATGATGGGTTCTCCGGATGTGGCTTTCACAGAAGCGGTCATTGGTACGATCTCTACGATCTTCTTCGTAGCATCGCTGAAGAAAATTGATAGGTGGTGTAAGTAATGCGTGGACTGGTAGCGGTACTTCTGTCGGTCATGACGGCGCTCTTCGTCTCGGTGGTCACCTATCTCCCGGAGATCGGGGATCCGAATACGGCACCGAATACGCATGTCACACCGACCTATATCTCGCGCAGTGAGGAGGATACGGGCTCTCCCAATATCGTCACTGGCGTCATCATCGACTATCGAGGCTTCGATACCATGTGGGAGACCTCGGTCATGTTCCTGGCAGGGCTGACGACGGTCCTCATCCTGACCAGCAATACGGTGGGCCGTCGTCCTGAAGAGGAGCCGGAAGATCCGGAGGAAGGAGAGATTATCAAATGAATAAACCATTTGGCGGTCTGATCCTGAATATAGCCTTCCGCATGCTGGTACCCTTCACGATGGTATATGCAGTCTACATCCTCTGCCTTGGTGAATTTTCTCCGGGCGGCGGCTTCCAGGCGGGGGCGCTGCTCTCGGTGGGCGTGCTGCTTGCGCGTCTCATCCTGGGCTTTGATACGAAATTCAATGTGCTGGGAAAAACATCGGTCGTGCTGGCCGGTGTCGGCACCTTCATTTATGCACTGACCGGCTGGCTGACGCTTCTGGGCGGGGCGGATTTCTTCCTGAATTACAATTACATGCCGATCCGGATGGAAGCGCAGAATGAAATGCATGCGACCGGGATCTTCCTCATCGAGATCGGCGTCGCCATCTGCGTCATGATGACGATCATCAATCTGCTGGATGCTATCGTGAAAAGGGGTGAAGAGCATGGACGTACTGAATGAATTCCTGAAAACAAAAGGTCTTTACACCCTGGTCATGATCCTTTTCTTCCTTGGCGTATATGGCATGGTCCTCAGCAAGAACTACATGAAAAAGCTGATGGCGATGAATGTCATGCAGGTCGCTGTCATTTATTTCTACCTGTGCTTTGCGCAGAAAGACGGGGCGATGATTCCGATCCAGAATGGCATCACGACGGATCCATCGATGTATATCAACCCGCTGCCGCACGGCCTGATGTTGACGGCTATCGTCGTCAGCCTTGGTACCACGGGGGTCGCGATCGCGCTCCTCATGCGCATCAAGGAGATCTATGGCTCCGTGGAAGAGGTCGAGGTACTGAGGAGGGCTAGTAAATGACACAGCACGCTCCCGTATTTATCGTACTCCTGCCGCTGACCGGTTCGCTTCTCTGCATGCTTTTCTCCCGCATCAGCCGCAATCTGGGCTCCTACATCGTGATGGCTTCCATCGCGGGCGCCTTTGTGAGTGCCTGCCTGGTGCTCCAGCATGTGCTTGAAAATGGCGGAGCGACCTGGCACTACATGATGGGCGGTTGGATCCCGCCGATCGGCATCGAATTTGCGCTGGACCCGTTGAACAGTATCCTCGCGGTGCTGGTCACCTTCATTTCCATGCTCGTCTCTCTCTACAGCCGGCCTTTTGTGAAGGATGAGGACTGGCTCCACGTAGGCGGCTACTATACGCTCTTCGGCCTTCTGACGGTCGGCCTTTCCGGCATGATCATCACCGGCGACGTATTCAATCTCTATGTGTATCTGGAGATCATGTCGCTTTCCGGCTATGCGCTGATCGCGCTGGGCGGGCGGAAATCCATGCTGGCGGCCTTCCGCTACCTCCTCATCGGGACCATCGGCGCGTCCCTCTACCTGCTGGGTGTCGGCTATCTCTATGCGATGACCGGTACGCTCAATATGGCAGACCTCGCGCAGCTCATCATCCCGCATCTGCATTCGCCGCTCTTTGCCATGGCAGTCGCCTGCTTCTTGATCGGCTTCGGCATCAAGATGGCACTTTTCCCGCTGCATGGCTGGCAGCCGGATGCTTACACCTACGCACATCCGGGCGCAGCCGCTTTCATCGCAGGCCTCATGAGCAAGGCACCGGCGTATGCACTCATTCGTTTTATTTACTACATTTTTCAGGTCGATAATCCGGTCGTGGAAAGTGCGCTGAATGTGCTGGGGATCTTAGGCGTGTGCGGTATCCTGATCGGCTCTGTCATGGCGATGGCGCAGTACGACTTCCGCCGCATGCTTGCGTACTCCTCGGTCGCACAGATCGGCTACATCGCTATTGGTCTGGCGATGGGCAATATGTACGGCTTCATCGGCGCTGTGATGCACATCATCAACCATGCCTTCATGAAGAGCTCGCTCTTCCTCGTCATCGGCGGGATCCAGTACCGCTTTGGCGAAGTGAATCTGTACCGCTTGGGCGGCCTCAATAAGAAGATGGCGATCAGCTCCATCACCGTGGCGCTGGCAGCGCTTTCCATGATCGGGCTGCCGCCGACCTGCGGCTTCTTCAGCAAGTGGTATCTCATGCTGGGGGCTTACACCGGCGGAGAGTATTTCTATATCTTCGTACTGGTCATCAGCTCGCTTCTCAATGCGATCTACTTCTTCCGCATCATTGAGCAGATGTTCGTCCAGCGGGAAGCCTCTCTGACAGAGGTGCATCCGCATAAGGGCAAGCTGGGGCTGCCGCTGCCGATGGTCATTCCGATCCTCATCATGGGCATCATGATCATCGCGCTGGGCTTTGGCAATGCGACCATCGTGACTGATGTGATTAAACTGGGACTGCCGGGGGTGTTTCTGAGATGACGATCATAGACTGCAGACCATTTCTGGCGGTAGGCGTTTCCTTCTTCGCTGCGATCCTGATCGCATTCAGCAGGAAATGGCCAAATGTACGTGAGGCATGGAGCGCCATCGCTTCCGTGATCATGTTTGGCATCATCCTTTCCATGGTGCCGGGGGTCCTGGATGGCAATCAGTACGAGTGGACCCTCTGCCGCATCACCGATACCCTGGGGCTCACGCTGAAGACGGATCCGGCGGGCATGATCTTTGCCACGCTGGCCTCCATGCTCTGGGTACCGATGAACTTTTACTCCATCGGCTACATGCGATGCAACAATGAAAAAGAACAGACCGGCTATTTCGCGGCCTTCGCGGTCTGCCTCTCTGCGGTCATGGGCATCGCCATGGCGTCGAACCTCATCACCTTCTTTATTTTCTACGAACTCCTGACCCTTGCGAGCTACCCTCTGGTGCTTCATAAGAGAAATGCGGAAGCGCTCTCTGCGAGCCGCAAATACCTCATTTATACACTGATCTCCGGTCAGCTCTTCCTCGCCGGCATCATCGCCGTCTACTGTATCGCAGGGACTGTCGACTTCAAGCCGGGTGGCTTCCTCACCCCGGACATGGCTCCGAAGTGGGTGCTCCAGTTCATCTTCATCCTGATGATCATGGCAGGCTCCGTAAAGGCGGCTGTCATGCCGCTGCACGGCTGGCTGCCGGCAGCCATGATCGCGCCGACTCCGGTTTCTGCCCTGCTGCATGCGGTGGCTGTCGTCAAGACCGGTGTCTTCGCTGTCCTTCGTGTCATCGGATTTGTTTTCGGACCGCAGCTCCTTTCCCAGATCGGCGTCGTGGACGTCCTGGCATGGTTCGCTGCCGGCAGTATCATTATCTCCTCCCTCATCGCTATGAGGCAGGATCACCTGAAACGCCGTCTCGCTTTTTCGACAGTCGGACAGCTCTCCTACATCGTGCTGGGCGCGGCCCTGCTCTCGCCGCTTTCCATCAAGGGCGCGTACCTGCACTTGGTCGCGCATGCGGTCATGAAGATCACGCTCTTCATGTGTGCCGGCCTCATCATTGCGCGAACGCACCGCAATAATATCAGCGAGCTCTATGGCATCGGGAAGAAGCTCCCGGTCACCATGGCCTGCTTCACCATCGCTTCTCTGGGGATCGCGGGCACGCCATTCCTGGTCGGCTTCGTCAGTAAGTGGAACCTCGCTCTCGGCGCGCTGCAGGCGGGGAAACCTCTCTACATCCTGATCTGGGTCGCCAGTGCGCTCCTCGCAGCGGCTTACCTGATGCCGGTCGTCCGCATGGCGTACTTCCGGCATGATCCGCAGGAAAAATTCCGTAAGTACGGGGCATTCAGCTATTCCATGCTGATCCCGATCTGCATCACGACAGCGCTTGCCGTCATCCTCGGCGTACTGCCGGATGTATATCCGCATTTCTATGATCTGGCCGATATGGCCGCAAGCGGCATCTGTGCCGGATGGAACGGGGGGTGGCCGAAATGACGAAGAAAAGAATTTATATCCTGGACGCTGTCATTCTGCTTGTCTCCTGCGCGGCTGAGATCGCAGGCGTACACCTGCACAGCCCGTCATGGTGGCCGCTTCCTTTCGGCTATGATATTTTTTTCGGGTTTGTGTCGGGATGGATCCTGATCATCCTTGCCAAGCTCATCATGGCGCCGCTCCTGCAGCGCCATGAGAACTACTATACACGCGGAGGAGGTGGCCACATTGAGTAATGCATGGCATCCTGGCATCATCCTCATTCTCGTCGGACTCATTGCGGCCATTGTACCGAAAGCGCTTCGGAGAGTGGTCCTTGCCATCGGTCCCTTCGCCGCCCTTGCCACGGCGCTCACCATGCCGATGGGCACAGACCTCTCCATGGAATTCTTTGGCACCGGCTATGTGCTTGACTACTTCCATGTGGACGGCTTAAGCTATGTCTTCTGCATGATCTTTTCTCTGATGGCCTGCATCGGCGGGATCTACTCTTGCCACAATGAGAGCCGCATCGAAGCCTTCGCCTCCATGGCCTACGCCGGATGTGCGCTTGGCGTCACTCTTGCCAAGGACTGGATGACCTTCATCGCCTTCTGGGAAGGCCTTGCGGTGACATCCCTCTTCCTGATCTGGTGCCACCACACCCCGGCCTCGCGCCGCGCAGGCTACCGCTACCTCATGGTCCACATGCTGGGCGGAAACCTTCTGCTCTATGGCATCTTCCTCGAGGTCGGTGCTGGAAACGGTCTCGTCATGAACCTCTCAGCGGGCGCACACAATCTGCCCTTCTGGGCGATCCTCATCGGTATCGCCGTGAATGCGGCCATCCCTCCGGTGAATGCATGGCTGGTCGATGCGTATCCGGAAGGCACCATCACCGGCTCCGTTTTCCTCTCCTCCTTCACCACGAAGGTCGCCGTCTATGCGCTCATCCGCATCTTTGCGGGGACCGACTTCCTCATGGCTGCCGGCTGCTTCATGGCGCTCTATGGGGCGCTCTATGCGATCATGGAAAATGATATGCGCCGCCTTCTCGGCTACCATATCATCAGTCAGGTCGGCTTCATGGTCGCCGGTGTCGGCGTCGGCACGGCGATGGCACTGAACGGCGCAGCGGCGCATGCCTTCTCGCACATCCTGTATAAGTCGCTCCTCTTTATGTGCGCAGGCGCGATCATCTATGCGACAGGCATCCGCAAGATCAATCAGCTCTCCGGCATGGCAAAGAGAATGCCATTCGCCTGCCTCTGCTTCTTCGTCGCCGCCTTCTCCATTTCCGGCGTACCGTTTTTCAATGGCTTCATCAGTAAGACCATCACCATCGCGGCAGCGGCAGAAGCCGGGTATGACTGGGTCTACACCCTGCTTGAGCTTGCCAGCGTCGGTACCTTTTTATCCATCACACTGAAGATGGGCTACTTCATTTTTCTTCGGAAAGAGGAAAAAGACATTGTCATGAAGCACAAGCTCCCGAAGAATATGTACGTCGCAATGGGCCTTGGCGCCTGCCTCTGCTTCCTCTACGGCGTATATCCGGATCTGCTTTACCGCTTCCTGCCATTCGGCGCCGTCACCTACGAGCCCTTCACGCTAGCCCACCTCCTGTCTTATGTAGAGATCCTTGTCGTCACCATGGTGCCGTTCATGATGTTCCTTCCGAGGATGGAGCCGCACACCGCCCTCAGCCTCGATACCGACTGGTTCTACAGAAAGCCTTTCGCGGCGATCATGAACTTCGTGAGCGGACTCATGTGCGCACTCTGCAAAGGCCTTGGCGATGCCTGGGGCATTGCGAATGATAAATTCATGGATCTCACGAGCAATCCGATGGACTTCCTGGATGCACGTCCTTTCCGGAAACGCACGCATTACAATCCGGAAAACTACCGTACCTCCATCGCCGATCCGATGATGATCATCCTGACGGTCCTCGTCAGCTGTGCGGCCTACTTCATCACGTCGCTCAGATTTTAAGAAGAAGCTCTTCCGAAAGGGAGAGCTTTTTTGTTGGGATGGTTCAGGGGGGAGCCCGTGGGGTGTGCCATCCTTTGATTCCAGATGAAAGCTCTGCTCGCTAGTTAGGAGTGACTAGTGACTGGTGACTGGTGACTTGAATACCACTTTCGGGCATCGCCCTATTTATACGTTGCGGCGCTTCTGATTTTTATGCGCCGCACCACCACTCCTAACTCCTCACTCCTCACTTCTAACTAGAGAGCAAAGCTTTCATCCCCAATCAAGGGGCAGCACGCCCTATGGGCTAACCCTGAACCCAATTTAAGTCTATCCTTATTTCATACAAATATGTCATTCTTGCACATTATGCATTTGACATTTTATTCAAATAGGTATACTATAAGTGAAGCGATTTGAAATTAAGTGTACATTTCAAGCTAACGATTCTTATCTTCATTGTTTAGGAGGACATGATGGACGCAAGAGAGAATGCTTATGTATTGTGGTTTGATGAACTGCACAGAAAAGATGTCAATCTGGTCGGAGGGAAATCTTCTTCTCTGGGTGAACTGACGACCTCGACCGGCGTGCCGGTACCATACGGCTATGCGACGACAGCTCATGCTTACCGTTATTTCATGGATGTCACCGGGCAGAACAAAAAGATCCACGAGCTGCTGCAGGGTCTTTCCGATGTAGAGGACTCTGTCGAACTCCATGAAGTATGCACTAAGATCCGCGAAAGCATCGTTTCTGCTGAAATGCCGGAAGACCTCGCAACTGCGATCGGCGATGCTTACGAAGAACTCTCCAAGAAAGTCAACGAAGAAAATCCATATGTAGCCGTTCGTTCCTCTGCTACCGCAGAAGACCTGCCGGATGCTTCCTTCGCAGGCCAGCAGGACACCTACCTGAATGTCACCGGCCGTGACATGGTCATCCGTAAGGTCAAGGAATGCTACGCATCCACCTTCACCGACCGCGCTGTATACTACAGAGCGAAGAAGAACTTCGACCATGAAAACGTCGCTCTCTCTGCTGCCGTACAGATGATGGCTGACTCCAAAGTCGCAGGCGTCATGTTCACCGTAAACATTGCCAACGGCGATGACAAGTCCATCATGATCGAAGGCTCCTGGGGCCTTGGCGAATATGTCGTACAGGGTACTGTCACCCCGGATAACTTCATCATCAACAAGGAAGACCTCACCATCGCTTCCCGCCATATCAATGAAAAAGCCATCGAACTCGTTCGTAAACCGGGCGGCGATGTAGAAGAAAGAAAAGTACCGGAAGACCTTGCCAAGGCGCAGGCTCTCACCGATGAACAGGTCGTCCAGCTCGCTACCTATGCGAAAGCCATTGAAAAGCACTATGGCTGCTACATGGATATGGAATGGGCTGTCGACCACCAGAACCGCGTCTGGATCCTCCAGGCTCGTCCGGAAACCGTTTGGTCCAAGAAGAATAAAGAAAAGAAAGCAGGCACTGAAGTGAAACTGACCACCGATCATAAAGTACTCGTCAAAGGTCTTCCGGCCAGCCCGGGAATGGCAGCAGGCAAATGCCACGTCATCACTGACCCGAAGGATATCAATGAATTCCAGGAAGGCGAAGTCCTCGTCACCACGATGACCTCTCCGGACTGGGTACCGGCTATGAAGAAAGCCATCGCGATCGTCACCGATGCTGGCGGCATGACCTGCCACGCTTCCATCGTTTCCCGCGAACTCGGCATTCCATGCGTTGTCGGCACCAAGAGCCGCAGCGTAGAAGCGACCAAGGTACTGAAATCCGGCCAGGATATCACGATCGACGCACAGAACGGCGTCGTTTATGACGGCATCGTCGCTGACCTTGTGAAGAAAGACGAACCGCAGCAGGCACAGGGCGCTGCTCAGACCGTAGTCGCTGAATACTTCGCACCGACCGGCACCGGCGTCATGATGAACCTGGGCGATCCGGATCTCGCTGATAAATATGCGAGCCTCCCATGCGACGGCATCGGCCTCATGCGTGAAGAATTCATCTGGACCACCTTCATCCATGAACATCCGCTCTACCTCATCGAACAGGGTAAACCGGAAAAAGTCATCGACATGCTCGCTGAAGGCATTTCCAAGGTCTGCCGCGCGCTGGCTCCACGTCCGGTCGTTCTCCGTTTCTCCGACTTCAAGTCCGGCGAATACAGAAACCTCAAGGGCGGCGACAAGTACGAACCTGTAGAACCGGCTGACCTGCTCGGCTGGAGAGGTGCTTCCCGTTACTACGACCCGACCTACACCGACGCATTCCGTCTCGAACTCAAGGCAGTCAAGAAGGTCCGTGAAGAATTCGGTCTGAAGAACCTGAACTGCATGATCCCGTTCTGCAGAACCGTCGATGAAGCACGCAAGGTCACCTCCATCATGAAGGAAGAAGGTCTGGAAAGAGGTCCGGACTTCAAGCTCTTCCTCATGGCAGAGATCCCGGCCAACATCATTCTGGCTGATAAATTCAATGAATTCGTGGATGGCTACTCCATCGGCTCCAACGACCTCACCATGCTGGTACTCGGCTGCGACAGAAACAATGACACCGTTTCCGCCCTCTTCGATGAAAGAAACCTCGCGATCAAGAGAGCTGTCCGCCACCTGATCGAGACCGCACACAAAGACGGCAAGACTGTCTCCATCTGCGGCCAGGCTCCGTCCGTATACCCAGACTTCACTGAATTCCTCGTCAAGAGCGGTATCGACTACGTATCCGTCAACCCGGATATGGTCAAAGCCACCAAGAGAAATGTCGCTCGTATCGAACAGAGACTGATGCTCGATGCAGCTACCGGCAGAGGAATCAAAGATACAGAAGACTATACCTGGTGATCTCGGACACTCCGAAGGGAGCCTGCCTGCCCCGTGAGAACGGGGGCGGTCAAGTGAAGAGCCAGACATTCCGTTGCCTGGGTGGGGACGCATGCGGCCCCAGATCACCTTGACCGATCCGGCGATAGCTTTGAACTGAAAAATTCCGGTGACCGGGGCTGTTTTCGAGCAGTCCCGGTTTCCTGTCAATACAAAAAAGGAAGCAAATTATGCAGCTGACCAGCCGCCAAAAAGAAATTACCCGCATCGTGCGGGAAAATGGGCCGATCACAGGTGAAATGATCGCTGAGCGTCTCCATGTGACCCGAAGCGCCCTGCGGGGAGATCTGGCGGTGCTTCTCTCGGGAGAAGTGATCGCCGCCAGACGGAGACTGGGCTACTACTACCTGGGAGGAGGAGAGGACCCGGCTGCGGCAGAGATCCGTTCCTGCACTGCAGAGTCCTGCATGTCCAGACCCGTTCTGGTCAGTGCAGAGTCGAATGCCTACGATGCCGCTGTCCTTCTTTTCACCGAAGACATCGGGACCCTTTTCGTGGGCAAGCCCGATGACGTCATGGGTGTAGTATCCAGAAAGGATCTGCTGAAGACCGCTATGGGCCGTGAAAATCTGACCAAAGTGCCGATCTCCATGGTCATGACCTCCCGGTCGAAGATGATCTTCGCAGAGCCGGACGAAGACATGGTATCCGTTGCCCAAAAGCTCATTGACTATGAGATCGACTGTCTGCCTGTCGGCATTTTTCAGGATGCCGAGGGCGAGAAGAAATTCAAGCTCATGGGACGCATTTCCAAGACCAATATCACCCGCCTCTTCCTCGATCTCGGAACGAAGAAGAGATAATTGAGGTTGTCGGGTTCAGGGTTCAGGGTTCGGGGATTTGTCCTTTTTGCGTAGTACCTTCCTTGGAGAAAGGGCGCGCCGTATCGTTCCGTTTAGCCTGCCTTTCCCAATAGGTAATGCTATTAAGTTAAGGAATTTGATAGCGACGTAGCGACTTGCTTCCCCCTTCGGGGGAAGTGCCGAAGGCAATAGGGGCATGCTAGCGGTATAACGCTCCATGTTGAATAGTCCGATGCTGTCGCTATCCAAACATTTTCATGCAATACCGCTACGTAGCCCCCTCATCTTGCTTCGCTCGAAATGGCGTCTCACTGGATTTTCGCGTTGCTTCGCTCCTAAAAATCCAGTTCGCTTGCACAAGCCCTTCGGGCAGCTTCCCGATGGGGAGCCAAGATCGTTCTGCCGCTTAACTTAATAGCATTACCCCAATGGGGAAGGCAACGGATACGCGCGAAGCGCTATCAAAACTCCGCGGCGCTTCTATGATTTGATGCGCCGCACCACAACCTTGAACCCGTCAACCTGAACCCTGAACCCAAAATCCTAATCCCTTGCTGCTCATCTCATTTCCAATCAATACCAAAGGAGGTCATCCTTTTGTCTAAAATACCAGAAGTGTACGTGGTTTCCGACTCTTTGGGAGAAACTGCGGAAAGTGTCGCCAAGGCGACCATCAGCCAGTTTGATGAAGACATCGACGTTGTGCGCGTGCCCTTCATCCGTCATGCAGAACAGATCCAGAAGGTCATCGAAGAGGCTGCAGAGCATGGCGCTGTCGTCTGCCATACCTTAGTCAGCCCGGAGCTTCGTGCGCATTTCGAGCGCATTGCAGAAGCTAACCATGTGAAGTATGTGGATATCCTTGGGCCGATGATGGACATGGTGCAGACCATTTCTGAAACGAAGCCCCGTATGAAGCCGGGCATCATCCACAAGCTCGACGAAGAATACTTCAAGAAGGTCGAAGCCATTGAATTCGCCGTGAAGTATGATGACGGCAAGAATCCGGCCGGCTTCAAGAAGGCAGATGTCGTCCTGATCGGTGTATCCCGTACCTCGAAGACGCCGCTCTCCATGTACATGGCACACAAAAAATTCAAGGTGGCCAATCTTCCGCTCGTGCCGGAAGTGCCGCTGCCGGAAGAGATCTTTCAGGTGCCGCCCTATCGCATCATCGGTCTCATCATTGATCCGTACAAGCTGAATACCATCCGAAGCGAACGCATGAAGGCGCTCGGCTTCTCCGGGACGGCGAACTATACGGACATTGCCCGCATCGAGGATGAATTGTCCTACGCGAAGGAGATCATGCGCCAGCTCCACTGCCAGGTACTCGATGTGTCGAATAAGGCCATCGAAGAGACGGCCAGCCGTATCATGTCGATCGTACAGAGAAATAAGGAGCTGTACGGAGATAAATATTAAGAAAACAACAAAAGCCCATCTGGCTCATAAGAGCCGGATGGGCTTTTGTTGTTGGGTTCAGGGTTCAGGGTTAGCCCGTGGGGCGTGCCGCTCCTTGATTACGATGGAAAGCCTCACTTGAATGAGAAATTAGAAATGAGAAATGCGAAATGGTGGTGCGGCGCATAAAAAGAAGAAGCGCCGCGGAGTATAAATAGTGGCGATGCCCGCGACTGGCATTCCAGTCACTAGTCACCAGTCACCAGTCACTTGAGACTCCTAATCCCTAGCCACTAATTCCTGGTCACCAGTCACTCATTCTCCCAGATGGCTTTCTTCCTCGATGAGCTTGTACACGAGAAGTCCGGCATCGTAGAGATCCTGCTCCTTGAGGCTTTCACGGCTGGTATGGAAGTCGGTCATGCCGACGCCGACCAAGACAGCGGGGAATCCTTTGGCGCCGAACCAGTTTGCATCGCTGCCGCCGCCGCTCTTTGCGACGGTCATGGCCTTGCCCATGGAGGAAGCGGCTTTTTTGAAGAGTTTCAGCGCGGGGTCGCTCTCCTTGACGAGGAAGGCATCATACGATTTCTCTTTATTGACGGAAAGAGAGCCTTCGGGGAATTTCTTCGCTGCGTCTTCGAAGGCATGGACCATCGTATCGACGAGTGCTTCGAGCTTCTTCGGGTCGCGGCTTCTGGCCTCTGCGCGTACGACGCAGGCGTCCGGGACGATGTTCGTCGCAGTGCCGCCGGTGATGATGCCGATGTTGCAGGTGGTCTCCTCATCGATGCGTCCTGTCGGGCAGTGTGTGATCGCCTCTGCGGCCATGGCGATCGCATTCGTTCCCTTTTCCGGCGCCATGCCGGCATGCGCTGCGACGCCTTTCAGGGTGAAGGAAAGCTGGTACTGGGACGGGCCGGCGTTGTAGAGAGAGCCGGCAGGGCCGTCGGCATCGAGCACGTAGCCGAAGTCAATGCCTTGGATGTATTTTTCTTCGATGTACTTGGAGCCGAAGAGACCGATCTCCTCCTGTACGGTGAAAATGACGGTGATCTTGCCGTGCGGGATGTACATCTCCTTCATGAGGGCGATGCCTTCCAAGATGGCGGTCACGCCGGCCTTGTCATCGCCGCCTAAGATGGTGTCGCCTTTCGAGGTGAAGACGCCGCCCTCCAAGATGGGCTCGATGTCCTTGCAGTGTTCGACGCAGTCCATGTGCGCGGTGAGCGCGATGGAGGGAAGGCCCGGGGCATTGCCATTCCAGACGGCGATCAGATTGCCGCAGTTCCCGCCATTGACGGAGCCGTCATTGTCTTCGATGATCTTCGAGGCGCCGAGGCTTTTCAGCTTCTTTTTCAAATATTCGCAGACTTCACGCTCGCCTTTGCTCGGTGCGTAGAGGGAGACAAGCTCCGTGAAGGTGCGTTTCATTCGTTCTGTATTGACCATAATAAGACCTCTTTTCTTGAAAATGATAGGGATACTTTCATTATAGCGCATGAAGGAAGAGAGGGAAGAGGGTTCGGGTTGTCGGGTTCAGGGTTCTAGAAAATTAGGAATGAGGAATGAGGAATGAAGGTGGCGGCTTCGCCGCGATCCTTCGGCTCAGGTCGCAGCTGTTCTGGCATCCGTTATCTCACATACGACGTTTCTCGCCGCTCAGGATGACGAAACGGGGCGATTCCCGAAAGTAGTATTCAAGTAATCAGTCACTAATGACTAGGAGACATCAGACTCCCGTATCGTCATTTCGAGCGAAGCGAGAAATCTTTCTTGCAGACTGCTAAACGAAGAATGTATGAAAGCGGAAACATGTAGCATCAAGGCGTCGTTTCCGTACTGATGCCTATGTGATACTGACCGCAGTGCAAGAAAGCCCCTCGGCAACGCTTTCGATGACGGCGGCACGAAGCGCTATCAAAACTCCGCGGCGCTTCAATATTTTTGCGCCGCACCAAAAGCTTGAAAGCAGGGATGAGTAGCTAGGGATTGGGGATTAGGAGTGACTGGTGGCTGGTGACTGGGATTTCTCCGGCATCGTCATCCCGAGCGCAGCCCTCGATCTTTACTGCACTGCGGGAATCAGCGTGTATGCGCCGAGGGAAAACGATGTCCTAGTGCTGCCTCACATCAGGCAATGAACGTTCTTCAATAAAGACCCTCGGCTACGCTCGAAATGACGATGCGCCGCGCGAAGCGCTGTCAAAACTCCGCGGCGCTTCTGATTTTTATGCGCCGCACCAACCCCTTTGAACCTCTTGAACCTATAGAACCCGCGGAACCTCTTTCTCGTGCGATCAAGGGAGGGAATGCCACGCGGGCTAACCCCGAATCTATTTTTCCAGCCAGAATCCCTTCCGGAGCGCCTTCCTGCCGTATTTTTGCTGGATACTGTCCATGGCTCTGGCGGCACGGGCGCGCTTCTCCTCCTGGTCTGAGAAGAGCGACGGGATGGACAGAGGCGCGCCAAGATTCGACGCGGTGACGCCGATGAGGCGGATGCCTTCGGTGAGCGGGATGCGGGAAAGCAGGGTCTGGCAGGCGCTGTCGATGGTCTCCTGCAGATTCGTCCCTTCCTCCAGAGACAGACTCCGCATGATGGTTTTGAAAGACGCGAAGCGGATCTTCAGAGAGATCGTGCGCGCGGCAAGATCGTGCCTGCGAAGGCGCTGTGCGACGATGTCACTGTGGATCGCGATCTCCCGATTGATCGTTGGGCGATCGGTCAGGTCATATTCATAGGTGGATTCATCGCCGATGGATTTCACCTGCCGGGAAGAGATGATGGGGCGCTCATCGATGCCAAGGGAGAGGGCTTTCAGCAGAGGCCCCTGATTGCCCAGAAGGGCGGAGAGTTTTTCCGGCGCTGCCTCTTGGATGTCGGCGATGGTGCGAAATCCGGCGGCCAGGAGTTTTTTCTCCGTGACACTGCCCACGCCCCAAAGACGGCGCACGGGAAGGGGTGCGAGGATGCCTCGCTCTCTTCCGTAGGGGATGATGCAGAGGCCGTCCGGCTTATTCATGTCACTCGCCATCTTGGCAAGGAATTTATTCGGCGCGATGCCGACAGAGGCCGTGAGATGCACGGCGCAGCGGATCTCTTCTTTGATGGCGCGTCCGATCGAGCCAAGCGTCGGATACTGGTTTCCCATGCCGGAGATGTCGAGGAAGGCTTCGTCTAGGGAGATCGGCTCGTAGGCGTCCGCATAGTGGAGCATGATCTGATGGATCGCATCCGATGCTTCACGGTAGGCTTCGAAGCGCGGCGTGACGAAGCAGCCATGGGGGCAGAGGCGCTTTGCCTGCGAGAGAGGCATCGCCGAATGTACGCCAAAGGCGCGGGCTTCGTAGGAGGCGGTCGCAACGACGCTCCGGCGGCTCTTTCCGCAGACGATGACAGGCTTGCCTTGGAGCGCGGGGTCGTCTCTCTGTTCGACAGACGCAAAAAAGGCGTCCATATCGACATGCATGATCCAGCGACGCATGATGAGCCTCCTTTGAAGTACAATACATTACGGCTTTGGCAGGTAGTAGAATGAGAAATGAGAAATGAGAAATGAGAAATTAGAAATGGTGGTACGGCGCGAAAAAATGAAAGCGCCGCGAGTTTTCGAAAGAATGGTCAACCTTTTGACCGCGTTTTCTTCATCTTAGTGCCTTTGGAAAACTCTGTCAATTCTTTGACAAAAGGGAACGGCTTATGGATAATGAAGGAAGCAGAATGTATTATTTGATCATGCGGCGCTTTATGACTTGATGCGCCGCACCTTCATTTCGCATTTCTAATTTCTCATTGAATTAAGGAGGTTTCTATGAAATCATTAGTTCTCTGGTCTTCCCGCACGGGCAATACGAAGGCGGTCGCGGAGGCGATCTTTGAGGCGCTGCCGGGAGAGAAGGAGATCATGGAGGAGGGGCGCGAGGGAAACGACCTCTCTTCCTACGACCTTGTCTTTGTCGGCTTCTGGGGCTACCGCCGGGGCGCAGATCCTCTCGCGCAGAAGACGCTTTCTTCCCTTTTCGGAAAACATGTGGCGATCTATGCGACCGCCGGTACCTGGCCTGACTCGGAGGCGGCCAAGATGTATCTGGCAAATGCCGCCGCTCTTCTTCCCGAGGATGCCACTTGTCTTGGCACCTTCCTCTGTCAGGGACGCGTGAATTCCTTCCATCAGAAGAAGCTGGCAGGGCTTGCTCAGGAGACGGCCCATGAAATGACCCCCGAGCGTCTTGCCCGACTGGAAGAGGCTGAGAAGCATCCGAATGAAGAGGACTTCGCCCACGCAAAGGCATGGGCGAAGGAAATGGCGGATCTGGCGGCTGGTGACTGGTGACTGGTAGCTGGAGACTAGTGACTGGAGACTAGTGACTGGAGACTGGGAGACATCAGACTCCTGTATGGTCATTTCGAGCGTAAGCGAGAAATCTTTCTTGCAGACCGATAAACGATGCATGTGTGAAAGCAGGGATGAGTAGCTAGGGATTAGTGGCTAGGGATTAGGGTTCTCAAGTGACTGGTGACTTGAATACGACTTTCGGGCATCGCCCCATATATATTTGCGGCGAAGCCGCTACCTTCATTCCTAACTCCTAACTCCTAACTCCTAACTCCTCATTCCTGATTCCTCATGCAAGCGAAACTTTCATTCGCGATCCAAGGGTGATACGCCCCACGGGCTGACCCTGAACCTATTGAACCCAATCATGACTACAAAACCTTCTCCTATGACACTCGGCATCCTCGCCTCGATCCTGGCCGCGCTTCTTTTCACACTGATGGACGTGTCTGCGAAAGCGGTCTCCTACTTGGGGACCGGCGAGCTGACGTTTGTACGCGGCCTCGTGGGGCTCTTCTTCCTGCCGCTCATCGCGAAGAGAGAGTCGCTCCCGCTTTTTTCCGGGAAGGACAGACTGCTCCTTCATACGCGCGGCATCTTTGGCGGGATGGGCATCCTGCTCTTTTTCTTCTGTCTCAAGGGGCTGACACTGGGCGATGCGGAGATCCTTGTCCAGCTCGCCGCGTTCTTCATGTGCATCCTTTCGCCGATCTTCCTAAAGACCACGCCGTCTGGGCAGGTGCGTGTCTGGCTCTTCATCATCGCTGCCGGCGCGGCGGTGGTGCTGAGGATCTGGGATTACTCCTCCTTCAATGTTTACGCACTCGTCGGCATCGTATCGGCCTTCTGCTCGGCGTGCGCCTACACCTGCATCGGCAGGCTCAATGAAAAGGGCGGACACTCCGGCGGAGAGATCGTCTTTTATTTTCAGTTCTACAGCATGGCAGGCGGTCTTTTGCTGATGCTCGGAGAGGATCTTCGGATACCTGATGCGGCAGAATGCCTCTGGCTCTTTGCCCTGTCCTTCTCTGCCATTTTTGCACAGGTCTGCTTCACATGGGGGGGCGACGCACATTCATCCGATGATCGTCACCTTTGTCATGTACACCGGCGTCCTCTTTCATATCGTGGCGGGCTGGGCGCTCTGGGGAGAGGTCCTGACCATGGCATCCTGGATCGGCGGCGCGCTCATCGTAGCAGGAAGCGGGATGCTATTGTGGAAATCGAAGGGGAGCTAGTGGCTGATGACTAGTGACTGGTGGCTAGTAGCTAGGGATTAGGTTTGCGATACGAGAAAACCGCTAGTTTCAAACCTCCGCGGCGCTTCCATAATTTTATGCGCCGCCACCTTCACTCCTCACTCCTAATTCCTCATTCGAACAAGGCTTTCATTCACAATCAATGGATGCCCCGCCCCACGGGTTAACCCTGAACCTGCCAACCCCTTGTCAAGATTTCCTTCCAAACTTTATTGACATCCCCTCTTCTCTTAGATATAATTATTCTGTTATGGTGCAGATAAATGGCACAACACGATGTAAGGAGGTGTTTATACATGGCAAAAATGACATTCCAGCCGAACAATCATTGGAGAAAACAGACCCACGGTTTCCGTGCTCGTATGAAAACAAAAGCAGGCCGTATTGTTCTGAAGAGAAGAAGAGCAAAGGGCAGAAAGGTATTAAGTGCCTAATCAAGAAATCAGCGAGGAGAGGGTGGGGTATACACTGCCCCGCTCTTCTCGTATCAGACAGAACAGGGATTACCGTCGGATCTACAGATCCGGCAAACGTTTCAGCAATCGGGCCGGGCTCTGCTATGTGGTGAAAACCAAAAAGCCGGGCACCCGTATGGGCTTCGTGACTACGAAGAAGATCGGCCACGCCTTTGCGCGAAACCGTGCAAGACGTCTTATGAAGGAGGTCTACCGCCTTCATATGGCTGAGCTTTCGCCCCACTATGAAGTGGTGATGCTCTCAGGCATCTTCCTGACGGGCGCCACCTATCAGCAAGCGGAAAAAGCGATCCTTTCCTTGTGGCGCAAAGCCGGAATTCTGGTGAAATAAGATGAAAGAGCTTCTGATCGGTCTTGTCCGATTCTATAGAGCGTTTATCTCTCCCCTGAAGCCTCCTTGCTGTCGTTTCTACCCGACCTGCAGTGAATATGCACTGCAGGCGCTTCAAAAATATGGAGCCCTAAAAGGCAGCTGGCTCGCGATCAAGCGGATTTCCAAGTGCCACCCGTTTCACAAAGGTGGATACGACCCGCTCCCGTGAAGAGGCTGTCTTTTTTCAATGCTTCGCATAGAAAAAAGTGAGGAGTGAGGAATTAGGAGTGAGGAGTGAAGGTGCGGCGCAAAATAAAATGAAAGCGCCGCGAGTTTTAAAACTGGCAGCGCTTCCTACGTTTGATGCGCTGCACCGCCATTTCTGATTTCGTATCCCTAATCCCTGGTCACTAGTCACCAGTCACTAGTCACTAGCTACCAATCCCCGGCCATCCATCCCACCATAACCGCCGATCGATTTCCCGAAAACTCACCGGGCTCTTGAAATTCAGAAGGCCCGGGCATGTAACGGCTGCAATATAGGCCGTATAAGGAGTAACCAATGAGTGATTTTCAGATTCCGTTTCTGTCGAGCTTAGTCGGAATCCTCGCAGAGGTCATGCGCGTCTGCCTGGAATTCTGCTACAAAATGACAGAAAACCTGGGATTTCCGAGCTATGGGATCGCCATCATCGTCCTGACCGTCATTATCAAGACGCTGCTGCTCCCGCTCGCCCTGAAACAGATCCGGTCCATGAAGGCCATGCAGGCCATTCAGCCGGAAATGCAGAAGATCCAGAAGAAATACAAGAATGATCCGCAGAAGCTGCGTGAAGAAATGGGCAAGCTCTACAAGGAAAACGGAGCCTCTCCGCTCTCCGGCTGCCTGCCGCTCCTCATCCAGATGCCATTCCTGATCTCCATCTACTACGCACTCCAGGGCTTTTCCTATGATCCGGCCCACGAGAGCTTCCTGTGGCTGGAAAGCCTGGCTGTACCGGATGAGACCTACATCCTTCCGATCCTCTCTGCTGCCTCCACCTTCATCATTTCCTGGCAGACCACCCCGAAGGACGCACCGAGCAACCAGAAGACCATGCTGCTCATGATGCCTGTCATGATCGGCTGGATGTCCCTGAACTTCCCGAGCGGCCTTGTCATTTACTGGATCGTTTGCAACCTTTACCAGCTCGTCCAGCAGACCATCATGTACTGGGGCGAAATGAAGGAACGCATCGGCGGCAAAGCTTCCAAAGGAACACTCACCGTTCATGGAGAAAACCAGCCGAAAGCGGAAGTGAAGAAGAAAAAGATCATCCGTAAGAAAGTCATCAAGAAAGTCGTGAAGAAGCCTGCGGATGCACCAAAAGACGAAAACAAAGAAGCCTCTCCTTCCAAAGCAGAAGCTCCTGAAGAAGTAAAAGAACCGGCCGGCGATGAAAAGCCGGCTAAGGAAGAAGTACCTGCTAAGAGCACCGGGGAGGCTGATGAAAAATGAGAACAGTCAGAATCACAGCAAAAACCATCGAAGCTGCTGTCGCTGAAGGCTTGGAAAAGCTCGGCATCAGCCGCGAAGAAGCTGTCGTCCATGTCGTCGAACAGCCCTCGAGCGGACTCTTCGGCCTCATCCACAAGAAGATGGCGGTCGTAGACATTTCTGCACCGGATGAAGAAGCGGAGAAAGACACTGCCGAAGAAGCATCTCCTGCCGAAGAAGCACCGACGGCAGAAATCCCTGCCGAAGAAGCGAAGGAAGAAACGCCGGCCGAAGAACCGAAGGCGGAAGAAGCCGCTCCGGAAGCCGAAGAAGCACCGGCAGAAGAGAAGAAAGCTGAGCGCGAAGAGCCGACCTTCGATCCGGAAGAACAGAAGAAGGTCGCGGAAGAAGCAAAGACCTTCCTTGCGGGCGTCTTTGCCGGCATGCACCTTGCCGTTACCATGGAATGCCGTATGACCGAAGAACGGATCATGATCAACCTCGTGGGCGATGGCCTGGGCATCCTGATTGGCAAGCACGGACAGACACTGGATGCACTCCAGTACCTGACGAACCTGGCCGCAGGGAAATCCTTCCGCCATCACTACTTCATCCTACTTGACGTCGAAAACTACAGAGAGCGCCGCCAGGATACCCTGGAAGCCCTCGCCAGACGCCTCGCAGGCAAGGTGAAACGCACGGGCGAAGAGATCCGTCTCGAACCGATGGCTGCCGGTGAACGCCGCATCATCCATCTGGCTCTGCAGGACGACCACGCCGTCTCCACCGATTCCGAAGGCGAAGCACCGTACAGATACGTTGTCATTCGTCCGAAGGACTGAGCAATATAAAAAAGCAGCCTCGCGGCTGCTTTTTTATTTGCGATAGTATGGGTTGGCTTATCATGGAGGAAAACTGGAACTTAAAATGAGAAATTAGAAATGAGAAATGTTGGTGCGGCGCATAAAAATAGAAGCGCCGCGGAGTATTGAATCTATCGCAACCAGCCCCGCCTCGCTGTGCTCGTCTGCTCCTTCCGGAGGAAGGGGCAGACGAGCACCCTAATCCCTAATCTCTAATCCCTAGTCACCAGTCGATCCATGTCAGAGCTTTCTCCAGCTCGTAGAAGCTCTTTCCATCCCAGAGGATGTCTTCGGTGAGGTGATTCAGGACATCCTCTGCATCCTCCGACTCGTAGTGATAGACAAGCTCCATGAAGTCTTCGAAAGGCTCCTTCGTGAAGCGATACTTCTCGATGCTGATCCGATACTGATGCCGTCCGGCGTGGTATTTCAGACCGGAAAAACGATAGACAAAGCTCCTGTGACGGACAGAGGCCTCTCCGTCATTCATATAATCGATAAATTCATCTGCGTCTCCGCCGTGCATAGTGGGTTCTCCTTTGTTCCAATCAAACAGAATCGTTTGTAATAAAAATGGGAATAAAAAATGATAAAGTACGCATCACTGCGGGCATCGGTCACTGCTTATTTTTCCCGAGCAGGAAGTCATAGAGATTCTGGTGGATGATGCCATTCTGTGAGAAATCAATGGTGTCCATGGTAATGAGGTACTTGGGAAAATTGTCTGTGATTTTCTGGAACGGCGCAAGTTTGCGGGCAAGAACGGTTTCTTCCATGACCGAGAGCGACACCTGGTAATAGCGGATATCTGTGCCTTTCTGCGCGACAAAGTCCACCTCCAGCGAATTGTAAAGGCCTGTGGAAATGGTATAGCCGCGGCGAAGGAGTTCGAGGTAGACTAGATTTTCGATGACGTGCCCCAGATTTCCTCTGCGGTAGCCGATGAGACGATTGCAAAGCCCAAGATCAGCTACGTAATACTTGCCATTGGTGCGAAGCCGCTCTTTGCCACGGATGTCGTAGCGTTCACATTGGTAGAGCACATAGGCATTGACCATCTGTGTAAGGTAGTTATCGATGGTATCCGCGCTCGCGGAAGAGCCCTGTGATTTCAGCGTTCGGCTGATAGCACTCACGGAGAGAGGATTTCCGATATTCTCCATGATGAATTTGGCGGCTTTGAGGAAGACGCCTTCATTGCGGATGCCGCCGCGGATGATGATGTCTCGTGCAAAGATGGAGTCGAAGAGGCCGCTGTTGATGATTTCTGTAAGTTCGGGGTCTTTCGCGACTGCTGCGGCTGGGAAAGAACCAATGGTGAGATATTCATTGAATGCTTTTGCGACGTTGCTTTCGTCATAGCCGCGGAATGTCATGAATTCGGAAAGCGACAACGGGTACACTTTGATTTCGATGTACCGTCCTGTGATGTAAGTCAGATACTCGCCTGAGAAGAGACGCGAGTTTGAGCCAGTGATGTAGATATCGAGTGGAAACGTCGCTTTCAGCCCGTTGATGACTTTCGCCCATTCTTCGAGCTCCTGTACCTCGTCGATGAGAAGGTAGTAGCGATGGGCAGGCTCCGTGATATGCTCTTTGATGTACGCATAGAGCGTCTCTGCCTTTTCCAACGGAAACCAGGGAATCTGCTCATAGCTGATGTGGATGACGTGATTTTCTGGGACGCCCTGAGTAAGCAGGTGCTTCTTCAACATCTCAAGCAGCGTGGACTTTCCTGAACGGCGAATGCCGGTGATGATTTTGATGAAATCCGTATCCTTCGCGCGAAGTAGCTGATTCAAATAATAAGGTCGTTCAATCATGGCACACCTCCTTGCTTTTTATCTATTATACACTAAGAAAGTTTCAAAAATCTAAAAGTTTTTCGAGTATAGGTGGAAAAACTTTTAGACTTCAGGCATTTTATCAAGTATGGATGAGGGAATGACGAAAAGAGGCGATGCCCAAAGGTGGCACTTCAGTCACGAGTCACTGGCTTGTTTTGCCTACCTTCTCCTTGCCATCTATGCTATAATAAATTGGTTATAGGAAAGCGAAAGCCCCATGTCCCGAAGCGGCTCGTCCGGCTTTCTCCTATCCGTGCGCCAAGGCGCACCGAAAAATATCCATCTCAGTTGTCATCTGAACACCAACTATAAAAAACAGGAGGCAAGATGAAAAAAGCTATTATCCTCTCCAGCGGCGGCGTGGACTCGACCACCTGCGTCTCGCTGGCAGTAGACAGACTGGGAGCAGAGAACGTCGTGACTGCTTCTATTTTTTATGGTCAAAAGCACAAGAAAGAGATCCTTGCGGCACGCAAGGTCGCAGCGTACTACCATGTACGGCACTACGAATTCGATCTTTCTGCCATTTTCCAGTATTCGAACTGCTCCCTCCTTGCGGGCTCCACAGAAGAGATCGTCCACGAGAGCTACGCGGAGCAGATCGCCAAGAATGGGGAGGGCAAGGTCTCGACCTATGTGCCTTTCCGCAACGGACTCATGCTCTCGACGGCGGCCTCGCTCGCGGCGAGCCTCTTTGAGGAGGATGAAGTCGATATCTACATCGGCGCGCACGCAGATGATGCGGCAGGCGATGCCTATGCGGACTGCAGCGAGCCCTTCCTGAAGGCGATGGGCGATGCCGTCTCCATCGGCACCTATGGCAAGGTGCATCTGGTCTTCCCCTTTGCGGAAATGAATAAGGCCGGCGTCGTGGCGACCGGTCTGGCTCTCCATACGCCCTATGAGCTCACATGGAGCTGCTATGAGGGCGGGGAGAAGCCCTGCGGCACATGCGGCACATGCATCGACAGGGCAGCGGCTTTCGCAGCGAATGGCGTCAAGGATCCGGCGCTGGAAAATTAGTGGTTAGGGATTAGGGATTAGGGATTAGGAGTGACTAGTGACTAGGGATGAGTAGCTAGGGATTAGGGATCAGACGTCAGACGTTAGACTTCTGACTTCTTCTCTCCGGCCTTCGGGCATCGCCCCCATATATATTTGCGGCGAAGCCGCCACCACAACCCTGAACCCTGAACCCTGAACCCTGAACCCTGAACCCTGAACCCTGAACCTATACTCACACAATCCTATTACCTATTTATATAAGGACGACAATCTATGTTTACAGTAACGAAACGAATTGAAGTATCCGGTGCGCATTTCCTGCACCTGGACTATGAAAGCAAGTGTACGAATCTCCATGGACACAACTGGATCATTACGGTCACGGTGCAGAATGACACGCTCGACCACAATGGCATGGTCGTGGATTTCTCCAAGATCAAGGAGATTGTGAACCAGTTCGACCACCATGTCATCAACGATGTCTTGGGGGGACTGAATCCGACGGCGGAGAACATCGCGAAGTGGCTTTGCGACCGCATTCCTCACTGTATCCGCGTGTCGGTGCAGGAGACGGAAGGGAATGTGGCAACGTATGAAAAAGACTGAAGCGTACCGCTATGATGACGGGCTCTTCCACGTGACGGAGATCTTCGACAGCATCGACGGCGAAGGGAAACGCACGGGCCTCATGGCGATCTTTGTGCGCCTTGCGGGCTGTAACCTGCGCTGCAGCTACTGCGATACCGCCTATTCGCTCTCGCTCACGGACACGGCTGAAGCGCTGGCGGAAGAAGAGCTTCTTTCCCGCATCCACGCCTTTCCGTGGAAGAAGATCACGCTGACGGGCGGTGAGCCGATGCTCCATCCCATTCGCCGCCTCTGCGAAGTCCTTGGCAAAGAGGGCTATGAGGTGAATATCGAGACGAATGGCGCGGTGGCCCTCTTCCAAGAGCGGCCGCAGGGGACATTCTACACGATGGACTTCAAATGCGGCGGAAGCGGCATGAAGGAACGGATGCTGGAGGAAAATTTCAGGCTCCTCGGGAAAGAGGATGTGCTGAAATTCGTTGTGAGCTCGCAGGCCGACATGGATGAGATGAAGGCGATCATTGCCGCGCATTTCCACAAGGGCGAAGACCCGGCCTTCTATGTGAGCCCGGTGTGGGGACGCATCGCCCCTGCCGACCTGGTGGAGTATGTCAGACGAGAGAGATTGAGTGATGTCCGGGTCCAGGTGCAGCTGCACAAGATCATCTGGGATCCAGAGAGGAGAGGCGTATAATGGTCGATCTAAAGAAATTGGAAGAAGCTGCGCGGCTCATCATCGAGGCTGTCGGCGATGATCCCACGCGCGAAGGCCTCGTCGAGACCCCGAAGCGCTTTGCGGACATGATGGCGGAGCAGTTTGCTTATAATACGGTATCCAATGAAGATATCGCCCGGGAATTTGAAAAGACCTTCGAAACGCCGGAGAGTGATATGGTCGTGGTGAAAGACATCGACATCTTTTCCCACTGCGAGCATCACATCGCACTGATGTACAATATGAAGGTCGCGGTCGGCTATATCCCGCGCGGCCGCGTCATCGGTCTTTCGAAGATCGCCCGCATCGCAGATGCTGTCTCGAAGCGTTTTCAGCTGCAGGAACGCATCGGTACGGACATCCGCGATATCATGCGTCTCGTGACACATGCTGATGACGTCATCGTATTCATCGAAGGGGAACACTCCTGCATGACCGCCCGCGGCATCAAGAAGCCGGGAACAAAGACACGGACGCTGGCGTCCTCCGGCGCTTTTAAGACGGACAGCGCGCTCAGAAAAGAATTCTTGGAAATGGTGAAATAGAAAAAGCGGAATCGTTTCGTAGAAACGGTTCCGTTTTTGTTTGGGATTTTGGAATTTTGGTGACTACTGGCTGGTGACTAGGGATTAGATGATCAATCTCGCCCCTTCCTTTGGAAGGGGCAGCCGAGCGCAGCGAGGCGGGGTTGGCTGCGCTTTTGTTGGATAGTCGTTGTTGGATTCCTCTAAGCGGATTTCTCGCATACGACGTTTCCCGCAGCTCAGGATGACGACATGCGCTGCAATTTTTTATATAAAAGGGGATTGGGATGCTCGGTGTATTTTGCGCCCCCTCCATCCCTGTTGAAGTTTGAAAGCAGGGATGGGTAGCCAAGGATTGGGGATTAGACATCAGGCATCAGACATCAGACGTCTGCCCTCCGGCCTTCGGGCATCGCCTCCTATATATGTGCGGCGAAGCCGCCACCGCCATTTCTCATTTCTGATTTCACATTTCTCATTTTTTACTTCAGCCCCACGTTCCATCCTCCCTCGCAGAGGACGAAGAAGAGGAGCAGTGAGACGAAGATGGCGATGCAGGCAGGGAGATGGTAGCTGGTATAGAAAGGATCTTCCTCTTTCTTGACAGCCTGATAGGGCATGGCGTGCATGACCTCGTAGAACTCATCGGGAATGAGGCCTTTGCAAAAATCCGCAAGAAACTGTGCATAGCGGAGCGTTTCCTGACTGAAGAAATAAAAGATCGGCGTGTAGAGCGGTACATGATTCTTTTCGGAAAGGATGGTAAGACAGCTCGTGATGATGCTTTTCAGTCGCTGATTCCGTTCCAGCGGCTTTTCTTCCATCTTGGTCGATACAGCATTGAAGATATTGTAGAAATGGTCCATTTCCTCTGCCCGGTATCGCGTATCCAGATCCGGCGGGAGGAAGGACTGGTCGCCGACCGCACGCCCCGGGTCTGCCTCTTCCCGGAAGAAGGCAGGGAAGGCATCCTCGATCTGATGGATGCCTTCGAAAATATGAAGGAGCGGGGCGTAGTCTTTCGCATAGTCCTTCAGGATATACTTGGCGATGTAGAGGCGGAAGACGATGTAGTCTGAGAGGAAGGCGCACCAGTTGTCCCGATCACGGTCGTGCATCAGGATCTTCTTCTCCTTCACGAATTTTCGGAAGATCACGTGAAGTCCGTAGCTTCCCTGCGGCTGGCTGGTATAGGAAAAAAGCGCCCGCCGGCAGAGGGTGATGCCCATACTGGTGAGGTACTGTGAGTGATCCATGGCGAGGCTCCTTTCTTGGTGGGTCAGCCCATGGGGCGGCTCCGTCCACTGATTCTGAATGAAAACTTTGCGCGAATGAGGAATTAGGAATGAGGAATTAGGAATGCTGGTGCGGCGCATAAAAATATAGAAGCGCCGCGGAGTATAAATAGGGCGATGCCCGAAGATGGCATTTCAGTTACCAGTCACTAGTCACCCCTAATCCCTAGCCACTAATCCCTAGCTACCAGTCACAAGTCACTAGTCACCGTTCCTCATGATACCTTTCTGTATTATAGCACAGGCGATGAGTGAAACAAGAAAAGGTGATACGAGAATACCATCTTCTAAAAAAAGGCGGCGAAGCCGCCACGAGAGCCTTGAACCTTGAACCTTGAACCCTGAACCAAATGAAAGCAAAGTAAAAAGGGGCTGTGAAGAAATGAGGATTCATTTCTTCACAGCCCCTTTTTATTTTGAGGAAATGGGGATCCCATCCCTTGTCAGGCGAACATGAAGAGGAATCCGGTCATGATGCCGGCGATGAGGGTGAGGGACGGGTAGATTTGTTCATAGTTTTCACGGGAGAAGACGGAGTGGTGCGTATGGACGAGCGTCTTTCCGTGTGCCTTGTGATGGACGCTCTCCGGCGTCATTTCAGATAGACGGAGAGAGAGCGCGCACATGAAAGCCCGGGTCTCTTCCATGAGATGACGGAGCAGGGAAGGATTTGGGACGAAGTTGATCTCCTTGGCCATCGCCAAAAGAGAGCTTTCGATGGAAGAGGTGAGTCGCGCGTCACGATCCCCCGTGACGCAGGCTTTTTCAATGGCAGCGTAGCACTGGAACATCGTTTCCACATGTGCTTTCGTCAGCTTTTCTACATAGCAGCCAAGAAGCAGGTAGGACCCGTTCAGATCATGCTCGAGGGCGAGCATTTTGAGCGCAGAGGGCAGGGAAGACAGCGTGCTGGAAAGACCTTTCAGGATCGCATCCGTGCAGCCGAAGCCGCTCTTGTGGTGACGGATCATGCAGCGAGCAATGTAGAGACGGTACAGGGTATACTCAAAGGAGAGAGACTGTAGTGCATCCTGTTCTGCCAGAGACAATTCTTTCTGTCCTGCAAGGACGGCGCGCTCGATATCATTCACCAGCGAGCCGGTGGAAGCTTTACTGTATGTTTTCATCGCATAGTCTAAAAGCCGCGAGCCTTCATATTCCAAGTAGTCCAGATTGTTCATGGCGGATCCTCCCTCATCACAACAGGGAATGCTTTGCATGATTTCATTATAGAAGAACCTATAAATGATAGCCAATTAAAAATATTTATGATGATTTACAGTCTATCCTTTGCATCTTACCGGCGATAAGCTGCATCTTGCAGAGACAAATAAAAGACTTTCCTGTCATTTTGCCGCCATGACACCTGCTTTTCCCCGGCGCCTCTAGCCAAAATCTTTGCCATCCTGTACTATAAAGAGAAATGCAGGAGGGACTATGACACCGAAAAGAATCTCAATCACCATGAAAATACAGATGACCAGAGACGGTCGCCTCTCCGCGGCGATAGAAGAAGACCGCCGGCGCGAAGTGATCACCTCATACTCACAGCTGCTCTGCGGCGCCTTTGACATCGCGGGCGAGCATGAAGCAGAAGTCATAGAGACGATGGCGCGGCTCGCGACCGGACACACCAAGGATGAGATAAGGAAAATGGCAGAGGATGCCTGCCATGGCGGATCATCAGTATGACCCCGATCACCGCTTTTGAGGCGCAGCGCCCGAAAGCGGCATTTCAGACGTGCAAGGAGACGATCATGGAAATATTTACGATCAAAAAATCGGAGGAGGGCAAGCGCTTAGACCAGTTTCTGATGGAGCAGAAGCACTGGCCGCGCGCTTTTTTCATGAAAGCCCTTCGCACGAAGAAGATCAAAGTGAATGGCCGAAAGGAGGAGGCGGCCTTCCGTCTCTCTGCCGGCGACGAAGTCCGCTCCTTCGTGCTGGAGAAACGTGATGCGCTGCGCCCCGTCCGCATTCTTTACGAGGATGAAAATCTTCTTGTCGTCTACAAGCCTGCCGGCATCTTAACGCTTGATATCACGGGGAAGGAAAAGGATACCATGCTCTCGCGCGTCTCTGCCGCCCTCCTGCAGAAGGGCGGCGTGGCGGCCTATCCCGTGCATCGCATCGATTTCAATACCGAGGGGCTTCTCCTTTTTGCAAAGACAGAAGAGATCCGTGACCTCCTCGGCCGTCTCATCCGTGACCGCAAGATCAGCAAGTCCTATCTTGCCATCGTCCTTGGAAAGATCGAGCCGGGACACGGGACGCTCACCCACCAGATCTTCAAGGATGCGAAAAAGAATCAGGTCTTCGTCACGGACGAACCTGTGAAGGGATCGAAGACGGCCATCACAGAGTACGAACGTCTCGCGTACAGGAGCGGTCTTTCGCTCGTGAAGTGCCATCTCATCACCGGCCGTACCCATCAGATCCGCAGCCAGATGGCGCATGTCGGGCATCCGCTTTTGGGGGATGACAAGTACGGCGTGAAGACGACGAACCGCAGCTACAAGGAAAAACGCCAGCTTCTCTGCTCGGCTGAGATCTGCTGTGACTTCGGGAAAGAGGCCGGGCCCCTCTCCTACCTCGCCGGCACCCGGTGGAGCGTGGGGGACGTGGGATTTGTGAAGAAATACTTCGGGGGACAGTGATGGGCATTTCTTCCTGATTGCCTTTTACGGTACACTTTAAAATAAATATATGGTAACGCACAAGACGGATGAATTGTGGATGGATTCATCCGCTTTTTTCATGCTATGATACAAGCAGAACGAAATGTATCTTATCTGCACGAGCGTATCATAGCAGGATGCCTGTGCGGTCATACAGAGAGTGTATGGTAAAGGACAGAGAGGTGGAGATCATGGAAAAATTATATGAAGCATTCCTGGATAACTGGGAAAAGCACGCACCGGATTTTTTACTCTTCTTATGGGGGTCAGGGATCTTCAAGCTCCCTGGCAGCGGAAACGAGCCTTTCGGCATGGAGTAAGCAAAAAGCCCGATGAAAGACAGGGGAATCTTTCATCGGGCTTTTTTTATGGGAGAGGCCTTTTGCCATATCGTTTCCCTAAAAAAGCGAGAACTGAATCGCCTTGGGAAATCAAAATGAGTTGAGAGTTGAGAGTTTAGAAAAGGAGTTTGGGGCGATCCAGCTCTCTGTATATAGGATACCAAATGAACAGGACAGATGATGTCAATGTGGAAAAAATCTTTGAAAAATTTTCAAAATATTTTCATGGGTGCGATCCCTTCTCCGTATCATCAGCGTTTCCCTGGTATGAAACAACCGGTATTCGCGGAGTGACAGACTTCCCCTTCCCCTCTCACGTGCATATACACCGTTTCACTGCCGATGAAAAAGATTTCTCGCTATCGCTCGAAATGACAGGCGAAGAAGGTGGATCACCACACATCGTCTTTCATACCGTTCTCCAGCGACTAGTCCCTAGCCACTAGTTACCAGTCCCTAGTCACCAGTCCCCAGTCACCACACTCTTACCTTCACATACTCCTCCCCGTCCTCTTCGATGACGGCTTTCCCGCCTGTGAGGTCTGTCAGGAATTTGAGATGCGTCTTCGCTTCTTCGGGAAGGGTGAGGAAGGTCACCTGCACCTCGTCTGTGAAGGCACGGTCCAGGACGCGGATGTCCTTGTCTTTGATGTAATTTTCAAAGCCGCCGACCGCGGTGTAGGGGAGGGTCACGGTATAGCGGGCATACGGCGTATAGGTGACGATGGGCGCCGCCTTCACGGCATCGGAGAGCGCGCCGCTGTAGGCCCTTGTGAGGCCGCCCGCACCGAGCTTGATGCCGCCGAAGTAGCGGGTGACGACCGCGAGTACATTCGTGAGCTTTCGCATCTGGAGCACATGGAGCATGGGGTGTCCCGCCGTGCCCTGCGGCTCGCCGTCATCGCCCGATTTCTCAAGGATGCGCTCCGCATTGATGCGCCATGCGTAGCAGTTGTGCGTGGCGTCCTTGTATTTCTTTCTGAGATCAGCGAGTGCCTGCTGTGCTTCCTCTTCCGAGTTGACAGGCAGGATGTGCGTGATAAAGATCGATTTCTTGATTTCCATGTCCTGCCGATAGAGCTCGGCCGGCGCAGTGTAAGGGATAAGCATGATGGGTCCTCGTAGATGTAAATGGTCAGGGATGGGATCGGAGATCAAAATGATACCGGGTCTATTGTACCAAAAAACGACCCGCGTACCAAATGCTTCACAAAAAAACGATAGCGGAGAGCTATCGTTGAAAGGGTTCAGGGTTCAGGGTTCAGGGTTCAGGGTTCAAGGTTTAGCTGATAGCAGGTTTCTCGTTTTTGGGACTCCACACATCGACCACTGAACCGCGAATGACAAAGATTTCTCGCTTCGCTCGAAATGACGATATGGGGGAGGAGACCTTGCGAAGGGGCAGCGTTTTTGCATGACTGTTGTGTAGCCCCTTGAAGAAGGGGCGCGCCGAAGGCGGAGGATAGATCTGCCCCGAAGGGGCAGCCTTCTACGTGATGGAATGAAAGGGAATGTGAGATCGCCCGTTCTCTCGTTTCGTCATCCCGTGCGGAGCCGAGGGTCTTTTACGTCGTAGCGGTACTCTGTACTTATGAGGTAATGATAAAATCGCGTGGGTGCTTCGTCTGCTCCTCATCTGACGCTCGTCGCTTGACCGTTGTGCAAGGAAGATTTCTCACTTCGCTCGAAATGACGATACGGGAGTCTGATGTCTCCTAGTCTCTTGTCACTCCCACGCCTTAAGCCCCTGCGACGAGAGCCCGCCAGCCTTTGTGTTCAAGGCGGTAGAGCAGGACGGTCGCGCAGGAAGCACGGATGAACTGATCGAGGAGGAGCGCACACCAGCAGCCGATGAGACCAAGGTCCAGGACATAGATGAAGAAGGCGGTCATGAGCGGACGCAGGAAGGTGATGGAGAGGAAAGAGTAGCCGGCCACCTGTGCAGCCTTGCCCGATCCGCGCAGGATGCCTGCGGAGAGGATCGCGTGTGCTTCTGGGAAGCTCACGGCTGCGACGAAGAGCATGATGACAGAGGCGATCTCCAGCGAGGAGGCGTCATCCGAGAACAGAGCAAAAATGTCAGAGCCGAAGAAGAGGATCGCCGCGCATACGATGGCCGAGAGGATGAGGCTCCACTTGATGCCGCATCTCTTGTAGCCGCGCCAGTCCTCCTCACTGCCCTTGCCGCAGGACTGCCCTGCCATGACCATGCTCGCCTTGCCGAAGCCCATGATGAAGTCATAGTATACGTCAGAGATGTTCATGCAGATGCTGTGTACGGCGAAGGGGATCGTGCCGAGCCCTGCCGCCATGCGACTAAAGAGCACCATGCCCACGCGCTCACTGCCCTGCTCCGAAAGGATGCTTAGAAGGATCGGCATCATGCGGTGGAAATAGGCACGGTCGGGAAGGTAGCTCCCGCCGGAGAAGAACGATTCATTTTTGAGAATCCACGCCGTCCATGCGAGGGTGAAGATCGTACTTGCCAGCGTACCGATGGCTGCGCCCGTCACGCCGAGGGAGGGGATCGGGCCGAAGCCGAAGATCAGGAGTGCATTCAGCGCAAGGTTCACCACATTGCCGCAGACATTCGTCTTCATGATGACGCTTGTGCGTCCATAGCCCAGCTGCACCGCCTGCAGGATGAGCGTGAGCGAGGTCACGTAGACGGCGGCAAGCGCGATGGGGCCATACGCCATGGCTTCTGCCATGTATTCGTCATTCGCACCCATGAGGTAGAAGATGTCATCCAGAAAAATGTAGAAAAGGATGTGCAGAAGACCCATGAAGATCGCGCAGAGCGTGAGCGACTTCTTCATGATATCCGACGTGCCGTTCGTGTCGCCGGCGCCCGCTTTTTGGGAAACGAGCAGTGTCACTGAGGAGGCGAGCGAACGGGAGAAGCAGAGCAGGATGAGACGCGGCTGCATGAAGATGCTGACAGCTGCGATGGACAAAGCTCCCAGTGCGCCGACCATGATGAGGTCGGTCGAAGCGAGGAGGATCATGAAGAGCCCTTCCAGTGCGGCAGGAAGGGCGATCTTGAAGTAGTTTCTGTCGTAGGTATGCATGAGAGTTCCTGTGGGATTCTTTGGAGTAAAAACCTTTTTGATTAAAAAATTCTTTTATATTTTATATAAAGAAACGGCGGAAAGCAAGGAAAAGAGCGTGAAAAATTGCTTAGGTGCGCCGAACTTTAAAAATTCAAGTGACTAGTGACTAGTAGCTGGGGATTGGTGGCTAGGGATTAGGTTTGCGATACGAGAAAATCGCCAGTCTCAAACCTCCGCGGCGCTCGGTTGCTCTCATAAGCGACGCGCTTGAGACGTTCCTTTCCACTCTCTTTCATACCGCCAGTGCCCTATCCGCCCCTTCGGGACACCTTCTCCTCGAGGGGAAGGCTGACGATACGAGAATACCGTCATCTAAAATACGGCGAAGCCGCCACCGGAACCCATTGAACCCTCTGAACCCTGAACCTTGAACCCTGAACCCTTACCCTGTTTCCCTCCCTTGCGCCGCGCGCCTCGTTCCTTTAGAATAAAAGCCAAATGATGAGGAGGGGACATGATTCCTATGACGACAGAAAAGGAAAAGCTCTGCCTTTCGCTTCTAGGCATCTTTTTCGTGATCTTTATACTAAACAGCCTCATGGCGCGCAGTGCGGGGGATGACTACGTGTACTCCTTTATGTGGGAAGGACACTCGATGTATGAGCCGCTGTCAGCGGACGCGCGGCGCATCGCCAGCTTTCAAGATATTGCGGTGTCTTCATGGTCGTATTTCCTGACGTGGGGCGGACGCATCGTCGCGCAGTCGATGGCGATGTTTTTCCTTTGGATGCCGCGAGGCGTCTTCAATGTGGCCATCGCGCTCACAGTGGTGCTCCTCGTCCTCCTCATGCAGTGGACGGCACGGGGCGGGAAAGTCACGATGGAGCTTCCGGCAAAGAGCGTCCTTATCACAGGCTTCTTTCTCTGGGCATTTCAGGCAAACTTTTGCGGCATCTTCATCTGGCTGGATGGCTCGTGCAATTATCTCTGGCCGATGGTTTTCCTTCTGGCGTGGCTGCTGCCTTACATTCGGCATTACATGACGGATGGGGAAGCGCGTTATGGAGGCTGGCTCTCGCCGCTTCTCTTCCTTCTGGGGCTTCTTGCCGGGAACGGAAATGAAAATACGCTCTGCTGGATCGGGCTTTTCGGACTGTTTTATCTCTATCATATATATAGGAAAGGGGAGATGCAGCTCTGGATGCTGGCGGGCTTTGCGGGGCTCTCCATCGGCTACGGCTTCCTCATGCTGGCGCCGGGGAATCTGGTGCGCATGGAAGAGAGCGGAGAGAGCTTCCGGCTCTTCCAGTTCTCTGTCAAAGCCTTTGTGGCGATCTGGTTTCATACTTTGCTGCTCTCGCCCTTCTATTTCTACCTGATGAAAGCCTTTCGGAAGAGGAGAGCGCTCTGCGCTTTTTCCGGCGGCAGGAAATATGTCCGTCTCTCGCTCTGGTTTCTATCGGCGAGCCTGCTCTTTGAGATCATCATGTGCGTCTCGCCGGAGTTTCCCTTCCGCAGCCTTTTCCCGAGCACCATCTTCTGCCTGACGGCGGCGCTCCTCATGCAGCGCGCCGCTGACCAGGCCGGCGCATCGCCGGTCTGTTTGCCGGGGGCAGGGGTGATGAAGCGGCTGGCCACCCTCTACTTTGCCTTCACCTTTGCCATGACCTTCTGGATATTTGTGGAAAATGCCAGATGGTTTGACCGTTGGCTCGGAGAGGCTGAGGCCATGCGCGGGACACCGGCTATCCTCTCTATCACCGAGCGACCACCGTATGAGGAGGAGCTGTGGACGTACCTTACAGGCTTTCACCATTACGCCGTGGGATTGAAATCTGATCCAGCACACTGGGGCAATGCCGCGATGGCACGTTTCTATGACATCGGCGGCGTGACGATGGTGGAGAAGAAGTGATTAGTGACTAGGGATTAGGGATTAGATGTTAGACATCAGACAACGATTTAATCTGTGTTTCCCTGGTCCCTTCCCCATGCTTTTTGCCCCAATACATAGAAGTTCATGAAAGTGTAGAATTTCTTAAACTGGTATGGTAAAATGAAGCCAAAAATGCATTTAGCATCGTCAAATACACATCAGATGCGATAGAATTTTCTCCTTACGACGAGTAAGGCGTCGAATAAAACAATATCCCGAAAGAGGGGGTTACATGAAATTAGCAGATAAACTGGCCAAGGCCGCGGGGAAGATGTCGCCTCGAAAGCTCATCCTTCTCTGCGCTTTCTTTGCGCTCATGATCTTCATCATCCTGTACAGCACACTGTCTTCCTTCGAAGGCAAGAAAGAAGAAAAGACGCCGGAAGTAGCGGGCGTCGCCGTCATCGAAGCGGCGATGGATATCTCGCCGCGTACGGTCATCACGGATGATATGCTGAAAGCCTCTGTCGTACCGGAAAGTCTGCTCCCGCCGGGAGCTTTGACAGACAAAAAGCTCATCGTCGGGCATAAGGCAGGCGTCACCATCCTTGCGGGCGATGTCATCACCAGGCGAAAACTCGATGTGTCGGCAGCCGCCGGTTTTCAGGGGCTCATCCCGGAGGGGATGCGCGCGCTGTCTTTTGGCATCAATGACATTTCCGGGGTCTCCGGCTTTGCGAAGCCCGGCGACCATGTGGATATCCTCCTGATCTCCAGTCAGGACGGGAAGAACCGCGTCACTTCGAAGATGCTGCTCCGTGATGTCCTGCTGCTTGCCATCAATAAGTCCAGCATGGGTCAGGGCTACGTCGCACCGAAGAAGGATGACAAAGACGGAAAAGATGAATCGAATGGAAATAAAATGCCGACTGCGCCGCGTCGCACGGATACCTCCTCCATGGGGACGCCCGCTGTCGCGACGGTCGCGCTCTCGCCCTATGATGCGGCGAAACTCACCGCCTCCCTGCAGGTCGGACAGGTACAGCTGATGCTGCGCCCGGCAGACGGCGCAGATGAGACAGAGTCGGTCGCCTACTACGTGATCCCGCTGCCGAAGCCGGATCCGCAGCCGCAAGCCGCTCCGTCTTATGCACCGTACCCTCCGCAGGGCGCGCCGCAGCCGCAGGTGGAGATCAGCGGGGGACAGACCGGCACCGCCGGCAGTGGTATCGAAGTCATTCGTGGTACAAGCGTAACGAGGGGGCAGTAAGATGAACGGAATGAAAAAAAGGATCGGACTCCTCCTCGCCGCTGCGATGCTCTCCTTCGGAAGCGCCTGCGCCGCTGAACCTGTCGAGGTGTCCCTGAATGAATCGAAATACATGGCCGCTTCCGGCATCACACGTCTTGCCGTCGGAAATCCTGCCATCGCCGACGTACAGCTTCTCTCTTCGGGGGATTTCCTCCTCGTCGGGAAGAAAGCAGGGACGACATCCCTCATCGTCTGGTCAGATGGCGGACGGCGCACCGAGTATACCGTGTACGTCGCGGGCAATGACCGTGGCATGGCGAGCGCCATTCAGGACGCTATCGGCTATCCGAAGGTCCATGTGCAGATGATGAAGGATCGCGTGATGCTCCGCGGCAAGGTCGAGAACCAGTATGAGCACGACACCGCACTGAAGATTGCCGGTCTCTACACCGGCGGCGATGGCTCCGGCGTGATCGATCTCCTCGAGATGGAGCATCCGAGCCAGATCCGCCTTGAGGCGCAGATCATAGAGATCAATTCGGACTATACCAAGAACCTCGGCATCCAGTACTGGTCGCAGACACCGGGTTCAAACAGCAACTCTGGCAGCAGCACTGGCAATCCTAATAACAATATCACCGTAGGTACGGCAGGCCTCTTCTACGGCGGCGAGGATTTCTCCTCCACCCGAAAACACGGCGGCTGGCTGGGCTCACATGTCGCGAATGTGAATGTGACACTGCAGGCGCTCATCAATGAAGGCAAGGCGCGTATCCTTTCCCGCCCGTCCATCACGACGATGTCCGGGAAGACGGCGAACATCCTGATCGGCGGACGCATCCCGATCCCCGTCTCGGATGGCAATGGCAATGTATCCATCGACTGGCATGAATACGGCGTGAAGCTCAAGATCGAGCCGGTCGTCGACTCAGAAGACAAGATCACCTCGAAGGTCCATGCCGAAGTATCGACCCTAGACTACAGCCATGGCGTCAAGATCGACTCCTTCAGCGTACCGGGCATCGCGACCCGCGAGGCCGAGTCCGAAGTCAATGTCCGCTCCGGCATGACCATGGCGATCGGCGGACTCATCAATTCTGAGGACGCGAAGATCGTATCGAAGATCCCGCTCTTGGGAGATCTTCCCATCATCGGGCGCTTCTTCCGTCATACATCGAATACCCGTGACAAGCGTGAGGTCATCATCCTCATCACGCCGACCCTTGTCGCAGACGATACCCCTGTGCCGATGAGCCGGCGCATGAAGGAAAGCTATGAGGCTAGCGAGCGCACCGCCAGAAACCGTGAGCTTGTAGAGACGGGGAAGCCCGTTCCGCAGGGGACAGATGCTGAGGAGCGTGACCTTTGGGGCGAAAAGCCCGGTGATGATGACACCATCATCCTCGAAGAAAAAGCCCCGGCCAAGACGCGGTCCTACCTCTTGAAGACCACGGACATTCACGGCGAGCCGATCCTCGTCCCTATGACCGAGGAAGACTACGAGGCACAGAAAGACCGTTTGACCGTCGCCCGTCGAGAAAAGACAAAGCCGGAGAAAAAGGCAAAGCAGGAGACTGCTCGGCCGGTCGTAAAGATACAGCAGCCCACCCGCACCGCCGCCGAAGCCACCGCCCAGAGGGCAAGGATCAAGGCAGCGATGGATAGGTACTCCGGAAAGAGTACTGCCCTGAAAAACAGATAAAAGTGGTGGGTTCAAGGTTCAGGTGCGGCGCAAAAAAATATGTGACTAGTCACTGGTAGCTAGGGATGAGTGGCTAGGGATTAGGTTTGCGATACGAGAAAACCGCTAGTTTCAAACATCCGCGGCGCTTCCATCATTTTATGCGCCGCACCACCATTTCTCATTTCTCATTTCTAATTCAGTCGAGGCTTTCAAACGTAATCAAGGGGCGAGCCGCCCCATAGACAAACCCTGAAGTTTGAAAGCAGGGATGAGTAGCTAGGGATTAGGGATTGGGGATTAGGAGTGACTAGTGATTGGGATTTCTCCGGCATCGTCATCCCGAGCGCAGCCGAGTCATGCTATTAAGTTAAGCGGCAGAACGTTCTTGGCTCCCCATCGGGGGAGCTCCCCGAAGGGGTTGTGCAAGCGAACTGGATTTTTAGGAGTGAAGCGACGCGAAAATCCAGTGAGACGCCATTTCGAACGAAGTGAGATGAGGGGGCTACGTAGCGGTATTGCCTGAAAATGTTGGATATCGATAGCATCGGACGATTCAACATGGTACGCTATACCGTTAGCATGCCCCTATTGCCTTCGGCACTTCCCCCGAAGGGGGAAGCAAGTCGTTACGGCGCTAACATTTTCCTTAACTTAATTCCTCATTTGAGCAAAGCTCTCATCCCCAATCAAGGGACGGTACGCCTCGTGGGCTAACCCTGAACCCTGAACCCTGAACCCTGAACCCCGAACCCTTCATTCTGATAAAGAGTCCTTAGAGACTTTTTATATATTCCGTTTCTATACATTTCACGAAAAGGAGGTGAAATCATTATGATGAACAGAGCAAAACAGGTCTATGACTACTATGTCAGACCGGTACTCGGCGAAAAAGGCCAGGACATGGTCGAATACGCACTGATGCTGGCGATCATCGTCGGCATTGGCTGGCTGATCTATCAGCAGAGCGGAATTCAGACTTCGATTAATCAGGTATTCACCAATTCTGCAGACCTGATGAACTCCGCAGCTGAGGGCTCCAAAAACACTATTACTCAATAGTGTTACTAATGGTACTTGCTGCATAGCAGGTGCCATTGAGAAGGGGCAGCCGCTGGGCTGTCTCTTCTCGATGGTATCTACTTTGGTAGACAGGTTCAACGGGTTCTATAGGTTCTATAGGTTCTATAGGTTCAAAGGGGTTCTCACCTTGTGTGAACAACGTGTTTTTCTAAAACTAAAAATTTTGCGGTGCTTTCCCGTTTATGCGCCGCACCACCCCTGTTGAACCCATAGAACCTGCAGAACCCGCCGAACCTCTCGTCGAATCCGCCCAAACAACCAATAACTAACAATCAGCAACAACCAACATCCCCGAAGGAGGCGTGATGTCCATGGTAGGCCGCAAAGGCACGATCATTACTGTATTCAGCACGGCGTACGCCGTGGGAAAGACGCTCATCGCCATCAATATGGCGGCGGAGCTGGCGAAGAGCCGTCATACCGTCTGTCTGATCGATCTGGATCTGCAGTTCGGAGACGTGGCGAGTGCGCTCAAGCTCACGCCGGAGAAGACGATCGCAGACGCGGAGAGATCCATGCGCGAGCATCCGGATGACACCGTAGCCGCCGAGTATCTGACGCCCTTCTCCTCCGGCGGCGTCTCCTTCGATGTGATGGCGAATCCGAAGCTCCTCGAAGAGGCGTACAACCTTGACACGACGCTCATCCGTGACCTCGTCGTCCAGCTCCAGCTCGAGTATGACTACCTCATCATTGATACGACATCGACCTTCAGTGCGCTCAACCTCTCCCTCATGGATCTTTCGACGGTGATCGACTTTATCGGCATCGTCGACTTCATCCCGACCATCAAGAACATGAAGCGAGGCTCGGATGCCCTGAAAGAGCTCGGCTATGATGACAATAAGATCCGTTACGTCCTGAACCGTTCGAATGCGCGCACCCGCATCAATGTCAAGGATGTCGAAGCGATCTTAGGTCACCAGTTCCACTACGTCATCCCGAACGATTTCCAAACAGCCGCCGAATCCATCAAGACCGGCGTCCCCCTCGTCCTTTCGGCGAAGGACACGCCGCTTGCCAAAGGCATCCGCACCATGGTGGACACCTATGAAGAAGACAGCGCCTCGCCCCAAAAGTCACAGGAGGGCGGCTGGCTGTCGAGACTGTTCTCGTGATAAGGCAGGTTCAGGACTTGCCCATAGGGTGTGCTGTTTGTGCAAAAGAGGGGGAGCGGGTTCTACGGGTTCAGAAGGTTCAACGGGGGTGGTGCGGCGCAAAAAAAGAAGCGCCGCGGAGTATTAAAATATACGTTGTTTACGAAAAATGAGAAACCTGAGAATCGTCAGAGCCTGCTCAGCCGACCAAAATCGGAGACGTATAAATGACTAGCTATAAAGAATTGTTGGCATGGCAGGTGGCGAGGAAACTCAAAGACTTGATATATCGAGCAGTTTTGCAGTTGCCCAAAAATGAAGAGTATGCCTTGTCCTCGCAAATGCGAAGAGCAGTCGTATCGATTGGCTCTAATATTGCCGAGGGGCAGGGGCGTGGGACGATTAATGATTATATCCATTTTCTATATATAGCACGAGGTTCGGCTTATGAGTTGGAGTCTCAGATCATATATTGCGATGACCTTCATTTTCTGACGCAAGAGTTATCCACTGAGCTTCATGATCAAATCAGGTATGACGTGTATCTGATCAACCGATTGATTTCTGCCCTGAAAAGAAAGCAGCAGGCTTATTTCCATGATGCCCGAGAAACATATGGGTAGTTAGAGGAAACCAACGAGTGTGGGAAAAATTAAAAAATGCGGCGCTATATACATATGATGCGCCGCACCACCCCCGTTGAACCTTCAGAATCTCTAGAACCCGTTGAACCTTTTAGCTGGAGGCGAATTCCATGTCTTATCGTACAGTCCTCATCGAGAACAACCGCATGATGCTTGAGCGGCTGTCGAGCGTGATCAGAAACAGCCCGGGCTTCGAGCTGTCGGCAAGGTATCAGACCGCGGGCGATGCTCTGGGGCAGATGCAGGCATTCAGTCCGAATCTGATCCTTCTGGATATCGACTGCGAGCCCAATGTCAGTCTGCTTTCCGATCTCAAGAAGAATTGCGGGCAGGCCCTGATCATCTGTCTCTCCCGCCGCTGGGACTCGGAGGCGCAGGCAAGGCTGCTGCGCGGCGGCGCGCAGGGGTATATGATCAAGCCGTTCACGCCGGATGAGCTGCAGGCGGCGGTCAGGAATGCGGACCGCGCCTCGCTGCGCTCGTCTGCGCGTGTGCTCTCCTTCTTCAGCCCGAAGGGAAAGAGCGGCAAGACGACATTGATCTCCAATCTCGCCGCGAGCATCGCCAAGAAGACGGGAGAGCCTGTCGCGATCCTTGACTGTGACCTGCAGTTCGGTGATATGGCGGTCTTTTTCAATCTGAATCCGCAAACGACCCTGGTCGAAGCGGTGCGGGATATCAAGTTCCTCTCGCCGGTGACGCTGAAGTCGTACTTCATCGATGCCAGAAGGAACCTGCAGGTGCTCTGCGGGCCGGCAAAGCCGGATCTTGCGGAGTCTGTCACGCTGGATGCGCTGACGCAGCTCATCCATATGACGCGGAGCCTCTACAGCTACGTTCTGATCGATCTGCCTTCGGGATTTTCCGACATTTCCGCGACGGCCTGTGAGCTCTCCGATGAGACGGTCCTGATGGCGATGTACAATGGCGGCTACGAGACGATGCATATGAAGCGCGCGCTGGAGATCTTCAAGGCATGGGACGACTACCGGGAGCGAATCTATCCGCTCTTCACCCGCGTCTCGCCGTTTGACGACGCGGAGAAGGAGCGTCTCTCCAAAGAGCTGGGCTATCCTGTCGCAGCCATCATCCCGAATGAATATGTCCGTGTCTCGGAGGCGGCTGACAATGGCCGCCTTGTCGTAGACGAGGATCCTGACAGCCCCTTTGCCAAGGCCGTCGATGCACTCGCAGAGAAGATCATTAGTAAGTAGTGACTGGTGACTAGTGGCTGGTGGCTGGTGACTAGTGACTGGTGACTGGTGACTAGTAGCTAGGGATTAGTAGCTAGGGATTGGGGATTAGACGTTAGATATCAGACATTAGACTTTAGACTTTAGACATCTGAGGTCTGCCCTCCGGTCTTCGGGCATCGCCATGATGTATACTCTGCGGCACTTCTGATTTTTATGTGCCGCACCACCCCCGTTGAACCTATAGAACCGATAGAACCTATAGAACCTGCTGAACCTCTTTCGCAAACAATCAAGGGGCAGCACGCCCTACGGGCTAACTCTGATTTCCAAGAAAGGAGCAAACCATCTATGATCTTTATCATCTCGCTGTTTTGCGCCTTTCTTTTCTTTTTCATCCTGTTCTTCCTGCTCGGTCATGCGCTGAAAAAGAAGCAGGTGGTGTCTGAGCGTCTGCAGCAGTATGCGGACTATCTCGATGTGAAGGAGACGGACGAGGAGCAGATCTCGATCGGGCAGAAGCTCCGCCATGCCTTCCGCAAGCGCATGCGAAGGGTCGGGGGAAGGAAGACCGCTTCGAAGCTCGATCTCATGATGCATCGCGCAGGACTGCCGCTGCTCGGCTTCGAAATGGTCGCGATCTCCTTCGGGGTAAGCCTTCTTGCTTTTCTCATGGCACTCCTGGTCACAGGGGAGGGCGGCGCGGCGCTGCTCTTTGCCCTCCTTGCTTTCCTTTTCCCGTGGGGCTATGTGAAATACCGGATCGACAAGCGGCTGAAGGCGTTTCTCTACCAAATGGCTGACTGCCTGACGCTGGTCTCCAATTCTCTGAGGGCGGGCTTCTCCTTCCTGCAGACGATCGAGATCATTTCCAAGGAAATGAAGCCGCCCGTCAGCACGGAATTTGCCCGTGTCCTTCGCGAGACGAATCTGGGGAAGCCTTTGGACCGCGCGCTGATGGAGATGGACGGGCGTGTGGGCAGTCCTGACTTCTCGCTCATCGTCACGGCGGTGCTCATCCAGCAGCAGGTCGGCGGAAATCTTGCCGACATCATTGATATCATCCGCGATACCATCTTAGACCGCATCCGGCTGCGCGGCGAGATCAAGACCCTGACCGCGCAGGGGCGTATGGCAGGCATGATCCTTGCCGCTCTTCCGATCGCGATGGGGCTCTTCATGTACATCATGTCGCCGGAATATATGCGCCCGCTCCTCACGACACGCATAGGGCAGATCGCGATCGGTGTCGCCCTCGTGATGGAAGTCATAGGCTTCTTCATCATTCATAAGATCGTAGATATCAAGGTGTAAAGGTTGGCGGGTTCAGGTTGATGGGTTCAGGGGTAGCCCCGGGAACGTGATGTCCCTTGATTGGGGATGAAAGCTTTGCTCGAATGAGGAATGAGGAGTGAGGAGTGAAGGTGGCGGCTTCGCCGCGAATATATATTGGGGCGATGTCCGAAAGTGATATTTAATCGCCCCAGTCACAAGTCACTAGTCACTCGAGGCTCCTAATCCCTAGCCACTAATCCCTAGCCACTAATCCCTAGCTACTAATCCCTAGCTACTAATCCCCAATCACTAATCCCCAGTCACTAGCTACCAGTCATCATTCCCACGAAAGGAGAAAGGAAGCATCATGAAACGACAAAAAGGGCAGGATATCGTCGAGTTTGCACTACTGCTGCCGATCTTTCTCCTTGTTCTCTGCGGGATCATCTATTGCGGCTTCATGTTCGGGGATTACCAGACCGTGCAGGGCATCGTGAGAAATGCGGCGCGCGAAGCGGCGGTGGTGGGGCATTATACCGAAAGCACAGATCCTTCACAATCGAAAATAGATAATTACAAGATCATCGCTGACAAATACAATCAAATTTTGAAAGAGCAGAATGTCATCACGCATCTGTATGTGCCGGACAGCCATGGCGTGCAGGTGTATGCCACCAATGAGGAAAATAAAAAGCCAGAAAACTCTGTTCATGCGACGCTCAGACTCGAACTTACCAAGAGCGATGTGTCATTTGTGAATTACATCCAAAACGTCGTCGGCATGCCGACAGAGTATGTGGTCAACTGCTTCATGTATGATGAGACAACGAAGACGAGCACCTAATGAGTAGCCCCTTGAAGAAGGGGCGCGCCAAAGGCGCAGGATAGAGTGCCTCGAAGAGGCACAATTTACTGTAGCGGTAAAAAGATATCAGAGATAGAAGTTTCACCGATAGATTCATATGACAGGTTTACCGCTTCGCAGAATGCTGACCCTTCGGGGCAGTCCATCCCGGCCTTTGGCCGCCCCCTTCTCTAAGGGGGAACTTGTTACCGCTTATCTCAATAACTCCGCGAATCCATAAACAAATCTCCAAGGAAGGTGAAGACTTTGAAACTTCTGGAACGTCTTGGCCGCCGTGACGGCACCGAGAAAAAAGAACAGGCCGCTATATTTGCCGGCCGGACGAACAACGTCCACGAAGAGGGATACCAGGAGCTGAAAAACGGAATTCACCGGCGTATCGTCGATGACATGACCGCTGAGCAGCAGCAGGTCTTGGACGGCAGGCATACGCGCCAGGAGGTCGAGGCGGTCATCACCCGCTATGTGCAGCGCGTGGTCGAGGAGGATCCCTTTGCCGTTCCGCGCGGCGAGCGTTCGCGTCTGGTATCGGATATCTGTGATGAGATCCTGGGGCTTGGCCCGATCGAGCCCTTCCTGAAGGATGATGCCGTGACGGAGATCATGATCAACGGGCCGAAGAAGATCTATGTGGAAAAGATGGGCAAGATCCATCTGACGCAGGCTCGTTTTCAGGATCAGGCACACCTGATGGCGATTATCGAGAAGATCGTGTCGCCGCTGGGCCGTCACGTCGATGAAGCATCGCCGATCGTCGATGCGCGTCTCGAAGACGGTTCTCGTGTCAATATCGTCATCCCGCCGCTTTCTCTGTCCGGACCGTGCGTGACGATCCGTAAATTCTCCCGGATACCGCTCTTGATCGAGGATCTGATCGCCTATGGCACCCTTTCGGAGCAGATGGCCTCATTCCTGCGCGCCTGTGTCAAGGCGAAGCTGAACATCATGGTCAGCGGCGGTACCGGCTCCGGTAAGACGACCACGCTGAATGTCCTTTCTTCCTTCATCCCCTCCGATGAACGCATTGTCACCATCGAAGATGCCGCCGAGCTCCGCCTTGAGCAGCCGCATGTCGTGACGCTCGAGTCCCGTCCGCCGAATATAGAGGGCAAGGGGGCGGTCACGATCAGAGACCTTGTGAAGAATGCTCTCCGTATGCGCCCGGATCGCATCATCGTCGGCGAAGTCAGAGGCGGCGAGGCGCTCGATATGCTGCAGGCGATGAATACCGGCCATGACGGCTCGCTCACGACGGCGCATGCGAACAGTCCGCGCGATGTGCTCTCGCGTCTGGAAACGATGGTCCTCATGAGCGGCTTCGATCTGCCGGTCACGGCGATCCGCAGCCAGATCTCCTCCGCACTCGATCTCATCATTCATCAGTCCCGCATTCAGGATGGTTCCCGCAAGATCACCTACATCACCGAAGTGCAGCAGATGGAAGGAAATGTGATCGTTCTGCAGGACCTTTTCCGCTACCATCAGACCGGCTTCGATGAAAATGGCAAGTCGCAGGGCTCCTTCGTGTATACAGGCCTGCAGCCGCAGTTTCTCACCAAGTTCAAGATCCACGGCGTAGACGCGCCGAAGGATCTCTTCGGCCGCGTGCCGGAAGGGGATTGGGAAGAATGAGACGGGCTCTGAGCGGCAGGCTCATTCTTGCTGCATACCGTATGATGTGAAGGTTTCAGGGTTCAGGTTGGCGGGTTCAGGGTTGTGGTGCGGCGCCAGATCCTTCGACTCAGTCCTCACTGTTCCGCCTTTACATTTTCGAACATCCGACATTTCACTCCGCTCAGGATGACGAAATGCGCCGCGGAGTATAAATCATTGCGATGCTCGAACGTGGCATGTAAGTCACTAGTCACTCCTGGTCCCTAATCCCTGGCTACTCATCCCTGCTTTCAAACTTAGGTTGATGGAGCCCCAGGGGTGGGCTGCCCTTTAATCGCGAGTGAAAGCTCTACACGAATTAGGAATGAGGAATTAGGAATGAAGGTGGCGGCTCCGCCGCAAATATATATTTTGCAGCGAAGCTGCCACCACAACCCTGAACCTATCAACCTGAACCCTGAACCCTACCTCTGCTTTCAAACTTGTGGTATGGTGCACAAAAGGAAGAACCGCCGCGAGTTTTAGAAATCGTTTTTTTCGGGGGATGCGATGAGCACATACAGAGATCTCGATGTGTGGAAAGAGTCACGCGCTTTATATAAGCAGATTTATCGAATGGTTGAAGCACTGCCGAAAAATGAAGAGTACGGTATTTCTTCTCAAATGCGGCGGGCAGTGATCTCGATCTCTTCCAATATCGCAGAGGGCTCCGGAAGAGGAACGCTAAAAGACTACGTTCACTTTCTGTACAATGCTCGCGGCTCTGCTTATGAATTGGAATCGCAAATTATAGCATGTGCGGATGTGCATCTCACAGATAAAACCGTGTTAAAAGAATGTTATGGGCAAGTGCAAACGGTGATTCGCTTACTCAATGGCTTGATTGCGTCCTTGCTCAAGCGCTCAAATATGCTGCGGGAAGAGGATGTGGCATATGGGAACGAAGAAGAAACGTCAGTTTCTTCTTCGTTCCCTGAACCCTGAACCCTGAACCCTGAACCCTGAACCCTGAACCCTGAACCCTGA